>Ga0335085_10001672_pt1 | contig 45234 bp, 43 predicted proteins | sample Lox_Sample_45_FD_206712 | JGI IMG/M metagenome (GOLD analysis project Ga0335085, IMG submission 206712) | Soil microbial communities from Loxahatchee National Wildlife Refuge, Florida, United States - Lox_Sample_4.5 | ecosystem: Environmental > Terrestrial > Soil > Wetlands | place: USA...
GGCTGCCGCAGCGGCAGAGGTTGCCGGCCAGCGCTTCCCGCACTTGCTGCTCGCTCGGCCGGGGCGTCTGCACGAGGAGGGCGCGCGCGCTCATGACCATGCCCGCCGTGCAGTAGCCGCACTGCGCCGCCTGCTCCGCGATGAACGCGGCCTGGAGCGCATCCGGGCGCTCGGGTGAACCGAGGCCTTCGATCGTCACCACCTCCTGCCCACCCGCGACCGATTGCGCGGGGGCGATGCACGAGCGGATCGCCCGGCCGTCGACCAGCACCGTGCACGCCCCGCACTGGGCGAGGCCGCAGCCAAAGTGCGTGCCGGTCAGTCCCAGATCTCCCCGCAGGACGTACAGGAGCGGGATGTCGGGATCGTCGGACTCGACCTCCCGGCTCGCTCCGTTCACCTTGAGCGTCAGCCTGGCCATCTCAGGTCTCTCTCCCCGCGGCCAGCGCGCGGGCAAGCCACTTCCGATCGCGCGGCGAGGCGCGCCGCGCGAGACGCCGGCGCACCAGGCGGGCGGCGTCGTCGTAGCGCTCCCGCGCGAGGTAGCACTGCACCATGGTCTCCTCGTAGATCTCCCACTGGGCGTGGCTGCCGCCGATGCGGTGCATCTCGGCCTCGACCGGCTCGAAGTGGCGGAGCGCGCCCGCGTGGTCGCCCGCCGCGTATGCGGCCGTCCCCTGCACCAGGGGCAGCACCACGGTGGCCGCGATCGGGTGGCCCTTGGCGCCCAGCGCGCGCAGGCCGTCCGTCATCCTCGACAGCGCCGCCTCCTCCCCGCACGCCGCGTACGCGAAGGCGGCGTGAACCTCGCCGAAGAGGAAGCCGGGGCGTGAGACCTTCTCGGCCAGGTCGACCATCGCCCGCCACGGCAGCGGCTGCGCGCTCGCCCCGTCGAGCTCGACCCGCCAGAGCAGCGCGGCGCCGTCGGTCATGGCCGAGCGAGGATTGCCGGAGCGCAGGATGTCGCGATCGAAGATCTCGAGGGCCCGCGCGTAGCGACCCTCGTGCAGCGCGAACATCGCCTGGTGCCACGCGAGGTGGCAGTGGAACGACGCGCGCCGATCGTAGCCGGCCATCCAGTCGTCGAGGAACGCGGCCCCCGCGTCGACATCGAGCGTCTCGAACGCGATGTGGGCCAGGTTGTGGGCGGCGTGCGCGTTGCGCGGATACCGCTGCAACGAGGCCTCCGAGAGGCGTCGCGACTCCTCGAACCGGTCCACCTCGTGGTAGGTGAAGGCGAGCGCCGACTGATACCACCAGTCGTCGCCATACTCGGGCGCCAGCTGCTCCATGAAGGCCACTCGGTGCTGCTCGCGATCGCTGGCCCCGGCGAGGGCGATGGCGCTGCTGACCTGGTTCGCCAGCACCGCGTCGCGCGGGAAGTCCCGAAGGTGCTCGTCGGCCAGCCCGAAGCCCCGCGCGCTCTCACCGCCCACCAGCGCGCTCAGCACCTCCACGTGCTGCCGCTCGCGCCGCGAGGCGCGGCCCACCGTCTCACGCGCGCGGGCGATGGCCGCGCGCGCGGTGGCCGCGTCGCCCTGCACCAGAGCGAGCAGCGCGAGCCCGGTGTGCGCCACCGCGAGGCCGGGATCGGCCTGCAGGGCCGCGGCCAGCAGATCCTCGCCGGCGGGGCCGTAGGCCAGCAGGTGGTCCATGCCCTCCTGGAAGCGGTCGAACGCGACGGGCGATTCGGTCGTGACGGTCAGGCCGTAGCGGTCGGTGAACGCCATGGGCGAATGGTCCTCAGGCGAGCAAGGCCAGCGGCTCCTCGATCAGGTCGGCGAGCGCTCCGAGGAACTGGGCGCCGCGGGCGCCGTCGAGGGCACGGTGGTCGCAGGACAGGGTCAGCATCATGGTCGGCTGCACCGCCGGCTGGCCGTTGACCGGGACGACGCGATCGGTGATGCGGCCGACCGCCAGGATGGCGGCCTGAGGCGGGTTGACGATAGCGCTGAAGGCGTCGACGCCGTACATACCGAGGTTGCTGATCGTGAACACGCCGCCCTGGATGTCTCCGGGGCGCAGCTTGCTCGACTGGGCGCGGCTCACCAGATCCTCGCGTCGGGCGGCGATCTCCTTCAGGCCCAGGGCATCGGCCTTGTGAAGCACCGGCACGACCAGCCCGTCCTCCAGCGCGACGGCCAGCCCGATGTTGATGTCGGCGTGGCGCTCGAGCGCGCCGTCCTTCCACGACACGTTCACGCGCGGGTGCTGCGCCAGGGCGGCCGCCACCAGCTTCACGAGCAGGTCGGTGTAAGTGATGCGCGCGCCAGTCTGCTTGCGCGCCTTCGGAAGCCACGACACGAGCCGCGCGACATTGACCTCGCGCACCAGGTAGAAGTGCGGCGCGCTCGTCCACGACGCGGTCATCCGCTCCGCCATGATCCGCCACACCGTCCCCACTCCCTCTCCCCGCTGGGGAGAGGACGGCTGGGTGACCAGGGCCTGTGCGGGAATGTCCATCGTCAACACCGCCCCGCCCGGTCCCGACCCCCTGAGCGCGCGCAGATCCACGCGGCGCTCCGCGGCCAGACGCCGCGCCTTCGGTGATGCGGCGACGAGCCGTCCGGCCCCGCCGCTCACCGGCGCCGCCAGCGTTTTCCGGCTCTCCACGAACGCGAGCACGTCGGCCTTCTCGATCTTGCCGCTCGCGGTTTTCACGCGGGCGAGATCGACGCCGTGCTCCTCGGCGATCTTGCGGGCGAGCGGGGAGGCCTTCACTCGCGCGTCGCCACCGGCCCCCTCACCCGGCCCTCTGCCCACGGGGGAGAGGGTAGGCAGGGCTTCGCCGGAGGCGGCGATGATGGCGATCGTGTGGCCGACCGGAACGACGTCGCCTTCCTGAGCGCTCACGTCGCGGAGGATGCCGGAGGCGGGGGCCTCGATCTCGACTGTGACCTTGTCGGTCTCGATCTCCGCGATCGGCTCGCCCTTCTTCACGAGATCGCCGGGCGCTTTCATCCAGCGCAGGACCTTGCCGGTCTCCTGCGCCAGCTCCAGTGCGGGCATGATGACGTTGGTCGACATCACTTGCGGCAGAGCGCGCGGGCGGCCTCGAAGACGGTCTTCTCCGACGGGACCGTGAGGTCCTCGAGCACGGGCGAGAACGGAACCGGCACGTCCATGGCGCCCATGCGCTTGACCGGCGCGTCCAGGTAGTAGAACGCCCCGTCGGCGATCACGGAGGCGATCTCCGCGGTGACGCCGTAGCGCTCGTAGCCCTCGTCGACCACCAGCGCGCGGGACGTCTTCTTGGCGGAGTCGATCAGCGCCTGCTTGTCGAGCGGCCACGTCGTGCGCGGGTCGATCACCTCGGCGCTGATGCCGGCCTCTTCCAGAAGCTTGGCGGCGCCAAGCGAGACCGGGACCATGCTGCTGGTGGCCACGATCGTGATGTCGCGCCCCGCGCGCTTGACCTCGGCGACGCCGAACGGGATCGTGTAGTCGCCCTCGGGCACCGGGCCCTTGACCCGGTACATCATCTTGTCCTCGAAGATCACCACCGGGCTGTCGTCGCGGATGGCCGTCTTCATGAGCCCCTTGGCCTCGTAGGGCCCGGAGGGCAGCGCGACCTTCAGGCCGGGGATGTGGCTCACCCAGGCGTGGAGTGACTGCGAGTGCTGGGCGGCCGAGCGGCGGGTGGCCCCGAGCGTGGTGCGAAAGACGATCGGCACCTTGATCTTGCCGCCCGACATGTAGTGGGCCTTGGCGGCCTGGTTCACCATCTGGTCCATGGTCAGCGTGATGAAGTCGCCGAACATCACGTCGACCACCGGCCGCATCCCGGTCATGGCCGCGCCCACCCCGATGCCCGCGTAGCCGGGCTCCGAGATCGGGGTGTCGATGACCCGGTCGGTGCCGAACTCCTGCACGAGGCCGACCAGGGTCTTGAAGGGGTGACCGGCCTCGGCCACGTCTTCCCCGATGAGGAAGACCCGCGGGTCGCGCCGCATCTCCTCGGCGATGGCTTCCTTGACCGCCTCGCCGTACGTCAGCTCTCGCTCGCTCATGGCCGCCTCCCGCTGCAGGTTCCCCTCGTTGGGCGCTTCCGGCTGCCTATCCTATCCCAAGAGGGCGGCCTCGGCATGACTCGGCTATACTGGGCCGCACTCAGTCGCCATATTTCGATGGAGGACCGTCTATGAAGCGTGCCGCAACGCTGCTTGCCGTTTCGCTGGCCATCTCGGTGGTCGTGGTGGCGTGTGCCTCCATGCAGGGAGGCGGGCGCGATCACGTGAGCCGGGCCGTCCAGGCCCAGGGCGGCACCGACGCCCTCGCCAAGGTCAAGACCATCTCCGAGAAGGCGACGGTGCGCCAGTGGGAGCCCGAGCAGTCCGCGGTCGCCGGCGGCGAGATGCGCTTCGCCAACGAGTCGAGCGCGGTGTCGGCCACCGACGTAGCCGCGCGGGCCACCCGCAGCGACTGGGTGCGCAACTACCAGTACCCGGCGCCCCGCTCCTTCACCTACAGCGAGGTCGTGACCGCCGAGGCGGGCTACGTGGCCGGCATCGACAGCAACGGGCGCACCAAGCAGAGCCAGGAGTCGAACCCGCCGGCCCACACCATGTCCGGCGTCCGCCTGGCCGCCACGCAGCGCGAGCTGCTCCGCGTCTCGCCCCTGTTGGCGCTCGAGATGTCACGGAACCCCGATCGGGTCTCGTCCGCTCCCGACGTCACGGTCTCAGGTGTCACCTACCCGGCGGTCGACTACCGGGTCGCGACCCAGACCCTCACCGTGATGTTCGACCCCGCGACCGGCTTGCCCGCGCGCGTCCGCACGCTCGACTACGACAACGTCTGGGGCGACGTCACCTACGACGTGGTGCTGGGCGAGTGGCAGGTCGTCGAGGGCGTGCGGGTCGCCACCTCTCGCAAGTACGAGCTGAACGGCCGCACCGTGATGGAGACCAAGCTGACCGAGGTCAAGATCAACGAGACGATCGCGCCCGAGCGCCTCCAGGTCCCCGGCCCGTACCTCACCGGGGCACCCAAGCCGGCCACCGACCGGGTGCCTTACCAGTGGATCATCCGCCGCCAGTTCATCGGCGTCTATCTCGACTCGGACGTGCCGAGCTACGACGCGCGTGGCTCTGCCGGGCTGCGGCTCGTGCAGCTGGGCCCGGGCGTCCAGCACGTGGTGGGCGGCTCGCACAACAGCCTGATCGTCGAGATGAAGGACTACCTCGTCGTGTTCGACGCGCCGATCTCCGACTGGCAGTCGAACTGGACGCTCAGCGCCGCACACGCGAAGTACCTCAAGAAGCCAGTGAAGTACCTGGTGCTCACTCACCACCACATGGACCACACCGGCGGCATCCGCGCGTACGCCGCCGACGGCGCGACCATCGTGACCGGGAAGGGCACCGTCGAGCACTGGAAGCGCGTGCTCGCCGCGCCCTACACGCGCAATCCCGATCTCTCCTCGCAGGACCTGAGCCGCACCCCGATCGTGGAGGTGGCCGACAAGTGGATGGCCACGGACGGCCAGCGTCAGGTCGAGGCCTACGTCATCGCCCCCAACCCGCACGCCGAGGGGCTGATGATCGGCTACGTCGTCGATCAGCGCCTGGCCTTCGTCACCGACATCTGGACTCCCGGGCCGCCCCTGCCCGACAAGCTCAACCCCGCGCTGGCCGCGCTGGTAGCGGGCGTGAAGAAGGCGGGCATCCAGCCCGCGAAGTTCGCGGGCGGCCACGGCTCGACCGCAGACTACGCCCCGCTGGCCGCGCTGGAAGGCAAGTAGTCGGGGGGTCAGGTCTTACATTCCGACATTGTCGGAATGTAAGACCTGACCCCCGGCTAGCGCGGGGGGGAGACCGGGCGGCGCTGGGGCAAGGCGATCGCGCGGAGGCTATCCAGATCGATCGCCGGCATGTCGAGACCCAAGGCGCGCAGGACGCCGTTGGCGAGCTCGTTGTAGCCGGTGAACGCCCGACGGAGGCGCGCGCGCCACGCCACGAGGCCGCCGTTGGCGTGCAGCTCGAACGCAGACTCGCGGCCGTCCAGGGCCGAGGCGACGTGGTCCGCCGCGAGCTGGAGCAGCGCCGCGCGCTGCAGCGCGGTGTACTCGCCTCCGCCGAACGATTCCTCGAGGCCCGCCCCGACCTCGGGCGACATCAGGTCCTTGTCCGACGGCGCCACCACCAGCGACGAGCCGGGGACGATCCTCAGGATCTCCGCCATGCGCTGCCGTGCCTTCTGCATGGCGATGCTGCCCGCCGCCACGTGGGTGCGGCCCGGAATGCAGTAGCCCGCCTCCGAGACATCGGGATCGAGCTCGGCGGCGGTCTGGCAGCTCCGGACCGTCTGGACGTCCACGACAAGGTCGATGAGGTGCTCGATCGTCGGCTCGTGGTCCTTGAGGCCCATCGCGTGGGCGCACGCCAGCGCGAGCCCCAGCGTGAACTCGGCCTTCGCCAGCCAGGCGTAGAGCTGATGCCAGAAGCACCAGGCCGCGATCGGGTCCGGCGACGGCTCGGTGAAGAACACGCGCTCCCACGGCACCAGCACGTCCTCGAGCCACATCTGCCCATCCAGCTCGTCGAAGCGGCTGCTCAGCGGCGCGAGGAAGGGGTTGGCGTGGCGGGCGGAGACTTTTCGGCAGAGCACGGTGACGCCGGGCGCGTTCACCGGCACGACGAACGTCGCCCGGTGGCCGTCGCGGTCCACGCCGGAGTGGGCGCCGATGTACACGTCCTCGGCGTAGACCGGGCTCGTGTGCATGCCCACCTTGCCGCGCAGGATGAGGCCGGCGCCGGTCTCGCGGACTATGCGAAGGGCCGCCCGTTCATTCGGGTCCTCGCGCAGCCGATAGCCGATGGTGGCGGCGCCCGCCGAGAACGTCAGGAAGCGCCCGGTCCGGGCGATCAGGTCGCGATACGCGGCCGCGCTGGTGCTCTGCTCCGCCGAGACCTTGCGCTGCCGGACCACGTCGTGGATGCCGAGCGCGATGAGATTGCCGTACCCCGGCGTGTGGGTCATGTTCCCCGCGGTCAGGAAGATGGTCGCGGCGTAGCTCCGCCCCATCGCGCGCAGATCGGCCGAGGTCTTCGGCACCGCGAAGGCCCACGGGGCGCGCACCCCCCGCGGGTCGGGCGCCGTCAGGAGCACGTCCTGCCACTGGGAATCGTGGTGACGGTCGTACCACGCGGCGTACTCGTCGACCATCGGACGGGTGGCCGGATGGACGGTGACGTCCTCGATCAGCCCCTCCCCCATGACCCAGACCCGGCGGCCGTCGTGCAGAGCGTCGCGGTACTCGTTGCCGGTCCTCATCGGTCGGCCCTCCTAGACGCCCGCGAAGACATCCGCCCAGTCCTCCAGCATCCGCGGGTGGCCGTGGCGGATGCTGATCGCGAAGTGATTGTACCCGGCCTCGCGCAGCTCGCGGAGGCGGTCCTGGAGCGCCGGTCGGGTGCCGGTGAAGGTCATGGTGCGGATGAGATCGGCGGTGCACACCTCGTGCTCCTCCGGGCGGAGGAACATCAGGTGCCCGCGGTGGTTGGCGAGGTAGCGGGCGTCGGCCGGCTCGTAGGCCTCGTAGATCGCGCGGTAGCGCTCCAGCAGCGGGGCCAGCGCGGGCGGCACGGTGCGGCCCATGTTGCCGAACTCCGCGACCTCCACCAGGTTGTGGAGCGCGATCGTGGCGTGCGGGCCGGCCTGCGCGCGGGCCCGCGGACTGTCGAACGGCTCGCCGTCCGCGAGCACGCACCCTCCGGTGAATGCGGTGGCCACCTGGCCGGCGGGGTCGACCCCGGCGGCGCGCCAGGCCTCCCGCATGTCCGCCGCCGCGGCCCGGGCCGCGCCCATGTGGCCGGTCGCGTACAGCCACCCCGCGTGGAGCTCGGCGGTCAGCCGACGGCCGCGCGGCCCGAGCGCCGAGATGTGGAGCGGGATCGGATCCCGCACGTTGACCGCGCCGATCTCGGGGTTGAGGAAGCGGATCTTCCGCCTCTTGCCCTCGAACGTCCACTCGAGCGTCTCCCCGCCGATGAGCCCCCGCACGACACGGATGTACTCGCGCATGGCGTCGAGCGTCACCGGCCCGAGGCCCATGGTGCGGCGGGCCGTGAACCCGGTGGAGATGCCGAAGTCGACGCGGCCGGGGGCCAGCGCGTTGAGCGAGGCCAGCGCGCTCGCCGCGACCGGGGCGATGCGGTTGGAGGGGATCAGGACGCCGGTGGCGAGCCGGATCCGCGTGGTCTGCACCGCGGCCGCGCCCATCGCCACGAACATGTCGGCGTTGAGGAGCTGGGTATCGTAGAACCAGGCGCGCGCGTAGCCCAGCTCCTCCGCGCGCTTGACGATCTTCCACGAGTCCGCGGAGGTCGCCAGGTTGATCCCGAAGTCCATCAGAGCTTCGGCATCACCTGCTCGACGAACCGCCGCATCACGCGCTCGACCTCGGGGCGGGGCAGCATCGAGCCCTGGTCGAACCAGCAGATCACCTGCGAGAGTCCGAACTCCTCGATCGCGGCCTGCAGCCGGTCGATCACCTCCGCGGGGTCCCCGAACACAGCCTGATCCCGGAAGAACTTCTCGTAGGGCAGGCTGGCCAGGGTGTCCTGGATGATCTTGAGGCGCGGCAAATGCTCGGCGTACGAGTCGGGCAGCGCCGAGAAGATCGCGCGGAGGTTCTCGTAGTACTTGCGCACGCCCGCTCGCATCGCGTCCCGCGCCGCCTCGCCCGTATCGGCGATGTGCACCGGCAGCATCAGCGCCATCTGCTCGGGCTGCCACGCGTGCCCGGCGGCGGCGAGCCGCTCGCGGTACAGCACCATGTACTCGCGGAGCTGGGGCAGCGGGGTGGTGGTGGTGCCCGAGTAGATCGGCAGCCCGAGCCCGCCGATGTGGGCGAAGCTCTCCGCCGAGTGCACCGCGACCCGGATCGGCGGGTGCGGCCGCTGTACGGGGCGCGGGACCACCGAGACGTCCTCCACCTGATAGTACCTCCCGTCGTAGCTGAACCGCTCGCGGGTCCAGGCCAGCCGGATGATGTCGAGCGCCTCGCCGAAGCGGCCGCGGTTCTCGGACACCGGCACCCGGAAGCCGTGGAACTGGCTCGGGATGGAGCCGCGCCCGACGCCGAACTCGAGCCGGCCGCCCGAGAGCAGATCGGCGGTGGCGGCCTGCTCCGCGCAGGCGAGCGGGTGGTGCAGCGGCAGCAGCGTCACCGCGGTGCCGATGCGGATTCGCGGGGTGCGCTGGGCGATCACCGGCACCGCCATCAGCGGGTTCGACAGCAGCGAGAACGCGCCGCCGAAGTGCAGCTCGGCCAGCCAGGCCACGTCGAAGCCGAGCGTGTCGGCCAGGCCGATGAGATCGATCATCTCGGCGTAGCGGTCGGCGTGGCTCTGGCCCGGGGCCTCCGGGGCCTGGAAGAACAGTCCGAACTTCACTAGGCGGCGGCCTGCGCCGTGGTGGGCCCGTCGCCCATCAAGGTGGTGCGGCGCACGTCCCGCGGTTCGTGCTCCGGGAACGGCCGGGCGCGGTGCATGGTCTGGCGATTGTCCCACATCACGAGGTCGCCCACCCGCCACTTGTGCGAGTAGACGAACTGGCGCTGGGTCGCGATCTCGTTGAGGTCGCGCAGGAAGGCGCGCGCCTCCGGCACCGGCCAGCCCACGATGCCGCCCGCGTGGGAGGAGAGATACAGCGACTTGCGCCGGTTTCCCGGATGGGTGCGCACCAGCACCTGGCGCACCGGCTTGAAGCGCTCGCGCTCCTCGTCCGTGAAGTCGGTGAAACCGAGCAGCGAGCGCGAGTAGAGCTGCGAGTGCTCGCAGATGAGATCGGCCACCAGCCCCTTCGTCTCGTCGTCGAGCGCGTCGTAGCCCGCGCGCATGTCCGCGAACTCGGTGTTCCCACCCCTGGACGGGATCGCGCGGGCGTGCAGCAGCGAGTACTTGGCCGGGACCACCTTGAACGAGCTGTCGGAGTGCCAGAGCCGGTTGCCGAGCGAGAAGAGCCGGGTGCGGCTGTCGCGCGCAAAGACCTGGTTGTTCACGTCGAGGTTCGAGACGTCGGCGAACGTGGTGGGCAGCCGGTACTGCTCGCGCAGGCCGGTGCCGATCGCGTGCTCGATGTCGCCCAGGCTGCGGGTGAAGGCGAGCTGCTGCTCGTCGGTGAGCGGCTGGTCGTGGAAGACGAGCACCGCGTACCGGTCCATGCCCGCGTGCACCGCCGCCACCTGCTCGGGGGAGAGGGGCTTGGTCAGGTCGATGCCGTCGACCTCGGCCGCCAGGCAGGGCCCCACCTGGCGGAAGCTCACCGCGCCGATCGTCTGGGTCGCCATGCCGGGAGAGTGCTCCGCCGGGCCCGGTCTAGTCAAGGCCGGCCTCGACCGGCGGGGCCACGTCGTGTTACGCATGAGCCCTATGACCCAGGCCCTGACCGGCATCCGCGTCGTCGATCTCACCAACAACCAGGCGGGTCCCTCCTGCGGCCAGATGCTGGCCTGGCTCGGGGCGGACGTGATCAAAGTCGAGGAGCCGGGCCGCGGCGACGTCGCCCGCTACTCGCAGAGGGACCGGCCCGACGCCGACGCACTCTTCTTCCTCGCCTTCAACGCCAACAAGCGCAGCCTCACCCTCAACCTCAAGCACGCGGACGGGCAGCAGGTCTTCCGTGCGCTCTTGAAGACCGCCGACGTGCTGCTGGAGAACTTCGGCCCCGGCGTGATCGAGCGGCTGGGCTTCGGCTACCCGGCGGTGCGCGAGATCAACCCACGGCTGGTGTACGCGTCGATCAAGGGCTTCGGCTCCTACGGGCCCTACCGCGACTACAAGAGCTACGAGCCGATCGCGCAGGCCATGGGCGGGGCGATGAGCGTCACCGGGTTCCCGGACGGGCCCCCGACCTTCACCTGGGCGTCCATCGGCGACTCCGGCACCGGCATGCACTGCGTGATCGGCATCCTTGCCGCGCTCATGCAGCGGCACGCCACGGGTCAGGGCCAGCAGGTCGAGGTGTCGATGCAGGACGCGGTGGTCAACCTGATCCGAGTGAGCCTGCGCGACCACCAGCGCTATGGCCGGGTCATGCAGCGCACCGGCAACCAGCTGGGCGCGGGGGTGCCGGGCACGACGTATCGCTGTCATCCGGGCGGCCCGAACGACTACGTCTTCATCTTCGTGCAGCAGCAGATGTGGCACCCGCTGCTGCGCGCGATCGGACGCGAGGACCTGGTCGGCGATCCGCGCTACGAGACGCCGGAGGCCCGCTGGCAGAATCGGGGTGAGGTCGACCGTCTGGTAGAGGACTGGACGTCGAAGCGGCCCAAGCGCGAGGCGATGGACATCCTGGCGGGCGCCGGCGTGCCGTGCGGGGCCTGCCTCGACACCGGCGAGGTCCTGAGGGATCCGCACCTGCTCGCGCGCGACATGATCGTCGAGGTCGACCACCCGGTGCGCGGACCCTTCCTCACGGTGGGCAACCCGATCAAGCTGTCGGCGTCGCCGACGACGATCACCCCGTCGCCGCTGCTCGGCCAGCACCGGGAGGAGCTCCTGGCCGAGCTCGGCTACACGGAGGCCCAGATCCGCGCGCTCGAGAAGGCCGGCGCGATCTAGCCTCGGATCCGGCCCTCAGATCAAGAAGGACAGGTTCGGGAGCGGCTCGGCCGCGTTGATCAGCACGACCTTCTTGAGGCTCATGCGCAGCTCGCCGTCCACCCGCTGGAGGTGATGGGTGGCGCGCCCGACCCACCAGTGCATCTCCGACCTTGCCTGCACGGACAGCTCGGCGAGGACGAAGTTCGAGCCCGCCACGAGCTGACCAGCCCGCCCCTCCTCCACCTCGACGTTGGAGATGATCCGCCGCATCAGGGATGCGGGCTCCTGGCTGTAGCGATGGCCGGTCTGGAGCAGCTTGATGCGGGTCTCGAGCCGGGCCCGGTTGTCGTAGATGTGCGAGAGGCGCGTCTCCGGGTCGGCGGCGGGATCGGTCGTGGCCGGCACCCAGTACACCGTCTCGGCGGTCCACAGCGCCAGCCACTCGGCGTAGCGGGCCTCGTCGGCCAGGCGCCCTTCCCGGTAGAGGAACTCGACGACGGCCTTGTGGTCGGGGTCGCTGACCATCGGAGCGGAGCGGGGCTATGCGTCCGTCATGACCGCGCGGTAGTGCCGCCAGAGCGCCCGGTTCGTCGTCTCGTCGGTGACGTGAGAGACCGCGCGGCCCTCGCCGTCGACGTACTCGCGGTCGAGACCCCGGCTGAGCAGGAGCCACTCCGGGGTACGCGCGTGCAGACCCTGCTGGTTGCGGGTGGCGATGATGAGATCTTCCGGCATCAGGAACGACGCGGGGCCCATTCCCGCCTCGGCCATCCGCAGCAGCCGCCCGTTGAACTCGGGCACGCCCTTCAGGAACATCGGGGTGTGCCAGTGCACGCACTCCTCGACATCCACCGGCTCGACGATGGCGATGTTGGTCTCCCCGAGGAACAAGTTGGGGAAGATGAGCGCGTGCGCGGGCCCTTGCATGATGCGCCGCCGCGCCACCTCCGGCCCATCCCGTCGCTCCAGCGCGGCCACGTAGTCGGCGACGAGCGGCCCCGCCGCGTTGCCGAACCACTCGAACGGGCCCTCGTAGCCGGGCGACCAGTCGATCTCGATGTGGCCGTGCCCCCAGTCGCGCACGACCGCCTTGATCGCCTTCTCGTCGCCGACCACGCGCTGGTACTGCATGCGAACGGTCTTGAACAGGGCCAGGTGCACAAAGCCCAGATGATAGCCGTCGCTATCGTTCTCGGGCAGCGTCTTCCAGTTGGCCGCGCAGCGATGCTTCACCCAGCCCGCGATCAGCTCGATCTCCCCCGCGGGCGAGAGATCGCACGAGCGGTCGATGAGCCGGGTCGCGGCCCCCAGGTGCTCGGCGAGCGTGACGCCCGCGGCCGCGAAGGACGCAAAGACGAATCCCCGGTAGCTCGCCACCCGCGGGGCCGGCTCGAGCCCGTACTCGCTCCTGTCGAGCGCCGCGTAGCCGCCGGGATAGGGCACCCCGATGAGGCGGCCGTCGAGATCGTAGGTCCAGCCGTGGTACGGGCACGCGAGCGTGCGGGCGTGGCCGCGCTCGCCCGGGCAGAGCATCGTGCCGCGGTGCCGGCAGCGGTTGACGAAGACCGAGACCTCGCCCTGCCGGCCCCGGATCATGAGCACCGGCTGGGCGCCGACCCGCCGGGTGACGAAATCGCCCGGATCGGGAATCTCGCTCGCGTGGCCGACGAAGACCCATCCGCGGTGGAAGATCCGCTCGATCTCGTCGGCGAAGATGCGCGGGTCGGTGTACAGCGAGCCGTGGATGCGATCGTCCTGCACCAGCGCCTTGTAGTCGACGCGGGTGACGCCCTCGCCATCAGGCATAGACGTCTTCGTCCACCTGCTCCGGCTTCGGGAACGGGGCGTCCAGCGCGTACTGCACGCCCTTCTCGATCTCGCTCTTCACGTCGAAGTGGATCCGGTCGAAGACCGACTGCTCGGCCAGCCGCTGCTGCATGAGGCGCGAGGCCAGGGTCTGCAGCGGATCGCGGTTGGTCATCCAGTCCCGCTCCTCGTCGCGCGTGCGGTACTCGCGATTCACGTCGCCGACGTGGTGGCCGTAGTAGCGGTAGGTCTTGCATTCGAGGAACGCGGGCCCCTCGCCGCGGCGCGCCCGCTCGACCAGGCGCTTCATGGTGGCGTACACCGCCAGCACGTCCTGGCCGTCCACGCTCTCGGCGTGGACCCCCACCGCCCGGGGGCGCAAGAGGATCTCGCCCGCCACCGTCTCGGTCCCCGGCGTGTACTCGCCGTAGAGGTTGTTCTCGCAGACGTAGATGACCGGCAGCTTCCAGAGCGCGGCCATGTTCATGGACTCGTAGAGCAGTCCCTGCCCGAGCGCGCCGTCGCCGAAGAAGCACACCGCGACCTGCCCGCTCTTGCGCATCTTGGCCGAGAGTGCGGCGCCGGTGGCGATGCCCGCCGAGCCGCCCACGATGGCGTTGGCACCCAGGTTTCCGGTCTCGGGATCGGCGATGTGCATCGAGCCGCCCTTGCCGCGGCAGTAGCCCGGCTCCTTGCCGAGCAGCTCCGCGAACATCCGGCTCACCGAGGCGCCCTTGGCCAGGCAGTGGCCGTGGCCGCGGTGCGTGCTCGTGATGAAGTCGTCGCGCTTGAGCGCCTCGCAGACGCCGACGGCAACCGCCTCCTCGCCGACGTAGAGGTGGGCCAGGCCCGGCATCTTGGCGCCCTTGTAGAGCTCGTTCACCTGCTCCTCGAAGGCGCGGATCTTCGCCATCTGCCGGTACATGTGCAGGTGCTGCTCCAGCTCCAGCCGCGGCTCGGTCGTCTGAGTGCTCACCGTGGTCCCTCCCGGGGGCAGGTCGTCGTTGGCCTCGTGGCATGCTGCGCCCACCGAGCCGTGGAGTCAAGGCATGGCGAGGTGAGGTATCCTCTCCGGGTGACCATCGACGTCCACACCCACATCTTCCCCAGCGGCTGGCCCGACTTCGCGGCTCGCTACGGCGGGGATCGCTGGCCCCGCCTGGAGGGTGACCCGGCCACCGGCTGCCGCCTCTATCTGGGAGCCACGCTCAACCGCTCGCTCACCCCGCACGCCTTCGACCCCGCCCGGCGGCTCGAGGACATGGACAGAACCGGCGTGGAGCGCCAGCTGCTCTCCCCCGCTCCACCCACGTTCTGCTACTGGGCGCCCGGCCCCGCCGCCGCGGAGTGGTGCCGGATGCAGAACGACGCGATCGCCGAGCTGGTCGGCCGGAGCCCCGCCCGCTTCCTCGGGGCCGGCGGGCTCCCCTTGCAGGCGCCGGACCTCGCGGTCAAGGAGCTGGAGCGGGTGGTGACGGTGCTGCGCTTCCCGGCCGTCGAGATCGGTGCCAACGTCGGCGGTCTCGACCTCGACGACGAGAGCCTGAGCCCGCTGTGGGACGCGGCGGCCGCGCTCGGAGTGGCCATCTTCGTCCACCCGCAGGCGCCGATCCTGGGCGACCCACGCTTCCGCAAGAACAACCTCACCCAGGTGGCCGGCTTCCCACTCGAGACCGCGCTGGCCATGACCCGGGTGATCTTCGGCTCGGTGCTCGATCGCTGGCCGACGATCCGCTGGTGCTTCGCGCACGGCGGCGGCGCCTTCGCGTACATCCTGCCGCGCCTGGACAAGGGCTGGGAGGCGATCCCCGACGCGCACGGCGCCATCGCGCAGCCGCCCAGCGCCTACGTGCGCCGCGTCTGGGTGGACTCGCTGACCCTGTCGCCCAGGGTCCTCGCCTTCGCGCTCGACACGTTCGGGCTCCAGCGCGTCGTGCTGGGAAGCGACTACCCGTTCAAGATGGGCGTGGACGATCCGGTCGGCGCGCTGGACACGCTCGGGCTGGACGCAGCCACGCGCCGGCGTCTCACCGCCGACAACGCGCGGGAATTCCTGGCCCTGCCCTGAGCGAGACAGAGGAGACCACCCTGGCCATGCACTTCGGGACCTTCCTGCTGATGCAGTCGCCGTCCGCCCGCTCCTCGGCGGAGATCTACGCGCGCGCAATCGAGGTGGCCCTCGCGGCCGAGCGGCTCGGCTTCAACAACATCTGGCTCGCCGAGCATCACTTCTCGACCTACGGCTATCTCTCGCGTCCGGTCCAGCTCGCCACCTTCATCGCGGCGCGGACGAGTCGCCTCCGGGTGGGCACCGCGGTTATCGTGGTGCCCCTGCATCACCCGCTGGTGGTCGCCGAGGAGATCGCGACGCTGGAGACGCTGGCCCCGGGACGGATCGACATCGGGCTCGGGCGCGGCTACCAGCACTACGAGTTCGAGCGCTTCGGCCTCGAGCTCGAAAGCGGGCGCGCCCGGTGGGAGGAGTCGGTCGACATCATCCTGAAGGCCTTCGAGGGCAAGCCCTTCGCCTACGACGGCAAGCTGTTCAAGATCCCGGAGACGACCATCTTCCCTCAGCTCCCGGGCCCTCGACCGCCCATCTGGATCACCGCGCAGAGCCCGGACTCGGTCGAGGCCGCGGTGCGCCGCGGATTCAACGTTCTCACTGGCGGCTTCGGCGTGCCGATCGAGCGCATGGCCGAGTTCCGCCGGCTCTTCGATCGCGTGGTCGCCGAGGTCAAGCCGCAGCCGCCGCTCCAGGTGGGCGTGCAGCGCGCGGTGTACGTCACCATGAGCGAGGCCGACGCACGGGCCGCCGCCGAGGAGGCGCGCTGGAACATGCGGGTCACTCTCAGCTTGCGTAATCACTATGAACGCGTCGAGGGCGGACGGGCGATTCCGGTGCCCGCGCCCACCGAACCCACCGTCGACGATCTTCTCGATCGCTACCTGGTCATCGGCACCCCCGAGACGTGCATCCGGCAGATCCAGCGGCTCCGGAAGGACGTGGGCATCACCCACTTCAACTGCAGCTTCTGGTTCGGCGATCTCGAGCAGGCCCGCGTCCTCCGCTCCATGGAGCTGTTCGCCCGCGAAGTGATGCCGGCCTTCGCCTAGCCGGTCACCTACCCTCTCGTCTCCGCGCGAGGCGGGCGGGTCCTGTCGTCGCCCGATTCCCCAGGACGCGAAGAAGGGCGACCGGCCACGCGAAGGTGGGCCGTGTTATTCTCGCCGACGCATGGCAGGCTCCGAACCGCCCCACGAATGGCCGGGTGCGTCACTCGCGCGAGTGCCGTACTGGGTCTACCAGGACGAGTCGAACTACCGCGCCGAGCTCCGCCGCATCTTCGAAGGCCCGACCTGGAGCTACGTGTGCCTCGAGTCCGACGTCACGAAGCCCGGTGACTACCGCACCACGTTCGTGGGCGAGATGCCGGTCGTCGTGGTGCGGGGGGCGCAGGGCGCGATCCACGCCTTCGAGAATCGCTGCGCCCACCGCGGCGCCCTGATCGCGCTCGACGACGACGGATCGACCGGCACCCACTTCCAGTGCGTCTACCACGCCTGGACCTACGACCTCGAGGGCAGCCTGGTCGGCGTCGCGTTCGAGAAGGGATCGAACGGGCGCGGGGGCATGCCCGAGTCCTTCTGCAAGGCCGAGCACGGGCCGCGCCGGCTCCGCACCGCGGTGCTCAACGGCCTCGTGTTCGCGAGCCTGTCCGCGGAGGCGCCCCCGATCGAGGCGTATCTCGGCGACGAGGTGCTGGGACGGGTGCAGCGGGTGCTGCGGCGGCCGGTGCGTGTGATGGGCCGGTTCGTGCAGGCCCTGCCCAACAACTGGAAGCTCTACGTCGAGAACGTGAAGGACACGTATCACGCGAGCCTGCTCCACACCTTCTTCGGCACGTTCCGCATCACCCGGCTCACCCAGGGCGGGGGCGTGCTCGTCAGCCCGGACGGCGGGCACCACGCCAGCACCACGATCGCCCGCGCCGACGACGCCCAGAGCACGGCCTACCGGGAGCAGGGCATCCGCTCCGAGAAGGAGCGCTACCGCCTCTCCGACCCGAGCCTGCTCGACGCGGTGGACGAGTTCGGCGACGGCGTCCAGCTGCAGATCCTCACCGTGTTCCCCGGCTTCGTGCTCCAGCAGATCTCCAACTGCCTGGCCGTCCGACAGGTGCTGCCCAAGGGCCCCCACGCGATGGAGTTGCACTGGACCTACCTGGGCTTCGCCGACGACACCGAGGAGATGCGCCGGCGCCGTCTCAAGCAGTCGAACCTGGTCGGCCCCGCCGGCTTCGTGTCGATGGAGGACGGCTGCGTGGGCGGCTTCGTCCAGCGGGGGGTGGCCGCGGCGGGCGAGGCGCTCTCGGTGGTCAACATGGGCGGCGAGGGCGCCGAGTCGCAGGAGACGCGCGCGACCGAGGCCTCGGTGCGCGGATTCTGGAAAGCCTACCGCCGCTACATGGGGCAGTGACGTGCTCGCCGAGCGCGTCTCCCAGCTCAACGCCGACTACGCGCGCGCGATCGACGACGATCGGCTCGAGCGCTGGCCGGAGTTCTTCACCGACCCGTGTCTCTACAAGATCACCTCGGCCGACAACTACCGGCGCGGCCTCGAGGCGGGCCTGGTCTACGCGGACTCGCGCGGCATGCTGCAGGACCGCGTGGCCGCCCTGCGCGAGGCCAACATCTACGAGCGGCAGGCCTACCGTCACCTGGTGGGTCTCCCCGCGATCAGCGCGGGCGACAACGGTGCGGTGCACGCCGAGACCCCGTTCCTGGTCGTGCGCGTGATGCGCGACGGCACCATAGATCTCTTCGCCACCGGCCGCTACGTGGACACCATGGTCGACGAGGGCGGTGCCCTCCGCTTCCGCGAGCGGCTGGTGGTGTGCGACAGCAGCCGCGTGGACACGCTGCTCGCGATCCCGCTGTAGCGTGGCCCCGGACGCCGCGGCCGCGCGTCCGCATGGCCTCTCGAAGTCTCGCGCGATGGCGGGCCTGCAGTGCCACAAGCAGCTCTGGTGGCGCGTCCACGAGCCGGCCGCGCCCGAGCTCGAGATCGACCGCCAGCTCCAGGCCCGCTTCGACCGCGGCCACCGGATCGGCGAGCGAGCGCGGGCGCAGGTACCCGGCGGGATCCTGATCGATCTACCCCACGACGCCTACGAGGAGCGCCTGGCCCGGACCCGCGAGGCCCTCGCGCAGGGCGCGCCCGCAGTGTTCGAGGCGGCCTTCCGCGCCGACGGCGTGTTCGTCTCGGTGGATATTCTCGAGCGCATGCGCACGGAGCGTGGCTTCTGCCTGACCGAGGTCAAGTCGACCACGAGCGTGAAGGAGCCGCATCTGACCGACGTGGCCATCCAGGCGCACGTGGCCCGTCGGAGCGGACTCGAGGTCGCGCGGCTCGAGGTCATGCATCTGAATCGGGCCTGCACGTATCCGGACCTGAGTAACCTCTTCGTCCGTGCCGACGTGACCGAGCCGGTCGAGGCGCGGCAGCGCGGCCTGCCCGGAGAGCTCGCCGCGCTCGGCGCGATGCTGGCGGGCCCGCGGCCCGAGGTGGCCACCGGCCCGCACTGCACGAGCCCCTACGAGTGCCCGTTCATGGACCGCTGCTGGGCCCCGCTCCCCGCGCATCACGTGGGCACGCTCTACGCGATGAAGCAGCGCGCGCTGGCCGCGCTCGACGAGCAGGGCTACCGCACCATCTTTGACCTCCCGCCGGATCTGGCCCTGGCCGTCACCGCGGATCGGCAGCGCCGGGCGGTGCAGGCCGGGCGGATCGTGGTGGAGCCGACCCTCGCGCGCGCGCTCGAGGCCTGCGCCCCCCCGATGGCGTTCCTGGACTTCGAGACGGTCGGCCTCGCGATCCCGGCGTGGAACGGCTGCCATCCCTACGACGCGGTGCCCGTCCAGTTCTGCTGCCACGTGGAGGACGCGACCGGCCGCGTGACCGAGCACGCCTGGCTCGCCGACGGCCCCGCCGATCCACGGCCGGCACTGGCCGAGCGTCTCGTGGCCGCGTGCGCGGGCGCGCGCACCATCGCCGCGTACAACGCGCGGTTCGAGCGCGAGTGCCTCCAGCGCCTCGCGGACGGCGTCCCGCATCTCGCCGCCCCGCTCCTGCAGATCGCGACGCGCCTGGTCGATCTGCTCCCGATCGTGCGCAATCACGTCTATCACCCGGACTTCGGCGGCCGCTTCTCGCTCAAGAGCGTGCTGCCCGCGCTGGTGCCCGGGCTCGGCTACGGCGGGCTCGCCATCGGCGACGGGGCGATGGCCAGCATCGAGCTCGAGCGCCTGCTCTTTCGCGGGGATGAGATGGCGCCGGCGGAGCGGGAGGGGCTCCGCGCCGACCTGGTCGGCTACTGCCGCCTGGATGCCATGGGCATGGTGAAACTGCTAAAACGGCTGCGGGAGCTCTCGGTCGATCACAGGTAAATTGGTCATATTTATCGTATCCTTACTGGGATACTCGTGGGCCTATGCACAGACCTATCCACACTCTGTGGATAGACCAAACCCTGGGAATTCGGGGGATCCCCTCGGGCCCGCCCGACCTGGGCTAGCCCTTCGCCAGCTTCTCGACGCCCCGGCGCGAGAGGCCGGCGACGCGCAGCAAGAGCATCTTGATCTTGCGCTCCGAAACTTGGTCCGCGAGGATCAGCTTCTTCGACTTGGTCCGGTTCACGATGTACGCGACCCAGTCGTCGAGATCGGGCGTGCCGCGCCACGCGATGGTGAGCCCGCTCTGCCGGAGCGACTTGCGGCCTTCGAGTTTCGCGAGAGGCTTGCGACTCGCCTGCATGACTCGAGCAGCCTAGTGAACGCGTGGGTGATGTGTCAAGACGATGACGAAGAAAGTTCTGTGAATAAGTGTGGATAACCAGGTCAGGAGAAACTCGCCATGCTCATCGAGCAGAAGCTCGACGCACTCGGACTGAAACTTTTCGATCTGGATAAGCAATATCGCGCCAATGCTTCCGGCGCACGCTTCATGTCTCACTTGACGGTCAACAACGTGCTCTATCTCTCGGGCACCACACCGGTGAAGGACGGCGCGCCGCATCTCACCGGTGTCGTCGGCGCGGATCTCTCGATCGAGCAAGGCTACGAAGCCGCGCGCTACGCCCTGCTCTCGAGCCTGGCCGTCGTCAAGTACGCGCTGGGCGACCTCGATCGCGTGCAGCAGGCGGTCCAGCTCATCGGGTTCGTGAACTCGGCGCCCGGCTTCAGCCAGCAGCCGCGCGTGATCAACGGCGCCACCGATCTCCTGGTCGAGCTATACGGTGACCGCGGCAAGCCCACTCGCGCCGCGATCGGCTGCCAGGGCCTCGCCCTCAACCACTCGGTGGAGGTCATCCTCACCGTGCTGTTCAGCGGCGAGGGGACCACGCCTCCCCTGGCGCGCGATCACTACGTGAAGTAGTCTCGCCGCCATCATGAGGATCCGGCTCGGTCTCGACGCGATGTCGCGCGCCTCCGAGGGACCGCCTTGACTGGCGCGCGCGTGTCCCGTCCCGCCAGCCACACCCTGCCCGACCTGCTCGACGAGCTCGCCGCCCGCCAGCCCGGTCACGAGTTCGTCGTCGACGCCACCGGGGCCCGGCGGCTCAGCTACGCCGAGACGCGCGCGCGGGCGCGCGACCTCGCCCGCGGGCTGCTGCGCGCGGGAGTCAAGCGCGGCGACATGGTCGCGCTGCTCATGAACAACCGGCCCGAGTGGCTGCTCGCCGACTTCGCGGTGACGATGCTCGGGGCCACGCTGGTCCCGATCAGCACGTGGTCGCGCCCCCGCGAGCTCGAGTACGTGCTGAACCACTGCGCGGCCTCCATCCTGCTGACCATCCCGCGCTTCGGCGGCCAGGACTACCTGGGCGCGCTCGCCGAGCTCGGCGGGCCCGGCGGGGCGCGCCTGCCACACCTGCGCCGCATCGTCGTGGCGGGGAACGAATCCTCCGGCCTGCCGTCGCTCGACTCGCTGCGGGCGCTCGGCCACGACGTGAGCGACGACGAGCTCGAAGCCGCGCGGCGGGTCGTGTCGCCCGGGGACGTGGCCTATGTGCTCTACACCTCGGGCACGACCTCGACGCCCAAGGGCGTGCAGCTCTGCCACGGCGGCCTGATCGAGAACATGTGGAACATCGGCGAGCGCCAGCATCTGACCCCGGCCGATCGCATGTGGATGGGCATCTCGCTCTTCTGGAGCTTCGGCTGCGCCAACGCGCTCCTGGCCGTGATGACCCACGGCGGCACCATCGTGCTGCAGGAGCACCTGGACCCGGCTGCGGCTCTGGCCCTCATCGAGCGTGAGCGCTGCACGGTGTACTACGGCACGCCCAACATCGCCCAGGCGCTGATCGAGCATCCGGACCGGGCACGCCGCGACCTCTCCTCGCTGCGCACCGGCGCCGCCATCGGGGCGCCGGCCGCGATGCAGATGGTGATGGACCTGGGCGTGCGCGAGATCTGCAACGTCTACGGGCTCACCGAGTGCTACGGCAACTGCGCGGTGACCGACGCGCACGATCCGGCCGAGATCCGGCGCACCACCGTGGGCCGTCCGCTACCCGGGATGGAGGTCCGTGTCGTGGACCGGGAGACGCGCCGGCCCCTGCCCCCGGGCGAGGTCGGCGAGATCCTCGTGCGTGGGCACCTCACGCCCGGCTACTACCGCGATCCCGAGCGGAACGCGGCCTCGTTCGATGCCGAGGGCTTCCTGCTCACCGGCGACCTGGGGTGCGTCGGCGACGACGGCCGGCTGCGCTTCCGCGGCCGCATCAAGGAGATGGTCAAGACCGGGGGGATCAACGTGGCGCCGCTCGAGGTCGAGGAGGTCCTGCTGGGCCACCCCGCGGTGGAGCAGGCCTACGTGGTCGGCGTGCCGGATCCCCGACGGGAGGAGATCCTGGTCGCGGTGGTGGTGCCGAAGCCGGGTCACCGGGCCGAGCCCGACGTCCTCCGGGCCCTCTGCAAGGACGCCCTCGCCGCCTACAAGGTGCCTCACGAGATCCACGTGATGACGCGCGACGAGCTGCCGGTCACCGGCACCGGCAAGGTCCAGAAATTCCGACTCACCGAGATGCTGGCGTCAGCGAGACCCGACCCCGCCGGCTAGCGGAGGCCGGCGGCGGTGAGACGCGGGAACACGACGTCGCGGAATCCGGCGATCTCGCGCGCGGGCAGGGCGAAGGTCAGCAGCGGCATCAGGTAGAGGTTGCGCACCCCGAGTGTGGTCAGCTCCCCGATGCGGGTCGCGCAATCGGCCGGGGTACCGATCAGCCCCATCGCCTCGCAGAGCTGGGCCACCACCTCGTCGGGCACGAACGAGGTGGCCGCGATGGCCGCCTCCCAGTCGTGAGCGTGGGAGAGATCGGGGTAGACCTTCCACACCGCCTCGGGCACCGTGAGCGACGGCAGCCGCAGGCCGGCCGGCTCGAGCCAGTAGCCGCCCCAGCGCAGGATGCCCCAGTGCACCGCGGTCGGCCGCGCCTCGCGCAGGGCCTCGGTGGTGGTCGGCAGCGTCGCGGTGCGCACCGCCCAGATCACCTCCAGGTCGTCGACCTGGCGGCCCGACCGCTTGGCCCCGCGCTCGAGGTGCTCGAGCGCGCGGCCCACGATCCCGCGGTTGGCGCCCACCAGGAGCAGCGCGCCGTCGGCGACCTCGCCCGCCAGCTCGATGGCCTTCGGCCCCGAGGCGGCCATCAGTACCGGGATGCGCCGGCCGCCCGCGTAGCCGAGCCGCCCGGCCGTCTCTCCGAATCGCGCGCTCTCGCCCGCGAGCAGCGTCTTCACGGTGGCGATGCACTCCCGCATCTCGCCGAGGCTCGCCGCCTTGCGGCCGATGGTGCTGGCCGAGGTGTAGCCGGTGCCGATCACGAACTTCACGCGCCCGGGTGCCAGCTCCTCCACCGTCTGGATCGCGGAGGCGAGCACCGACGGATGCCGGGTGAACGGGTTGGTGACCGCCGGGAACAGGGCGAGCCGTGAGGTGTGCGTGGCGGCCTGGCCCAGCGTGACGAAGGTGTCGCGGCTCAGGAGCTGGCTGTCGAGGATGCCGGCGCCGTCGAAGCCGGCGGCCTCGATGGACTGGATCAGGCGCATCAGCTCGGGCATCGGTGCGGTGCCGGGGACGCGGATGTGGACCTGGACGGGCGCGGTCATCGAGCTCACTCGTAGCGCGGCCGACGCTTCTCGAGAAACGCGGCCACGCCTTCCTTGAAGTGCGCGCTGGCCCGGACGCGATCGCCCAGCTCCTGCTCCAGTGGCTCGCGGGCCCGGGCGTGGTCGGCGACGGTGGCGCTGATCTGGCGCTTCACCGCCTGCACCGCCGACGGGCTGTTGGCCGCGATCTGGTCGGCGGTCTCGAGCGCCCAGTCCATCAGCCCCTCCGCGGGCACGACCCGGTTGATCAGGCCCAGGCGCGCGGCCTCGGAGGCGTCGATGAGCCGCCCGGTGAGCAGCAAATCCATCGCGTGGACGTGGCCGATCTGCTGCGGCAGCTTCACGGTGGCGCCGCCGAACGGGTAGATCGACCACTTCACCTCGGGCAGCCCGAAGCGGGCATGGGGCGCGGCCGCGCGGATGTCGGTCGAGAGCAGCAGCTCCACCCCGCCCCCCACGCAGTCGCCGTTGACCGCGGCCACGATCGGCTTCGAGGTGGCGTGGTACTTCAGGAGCGCGTGGCTCACCACGCGCGCCGTCTCGGGCGCCGCGCTCAGGTCGCCGCTGATGTCGGCGCCCGCGCAGAACGCGCGCGCGCCGGCGCCGGTGAGCACGATGCAGCGACAGGCACCGCTCTCCAGCTCGTCCCACAGCCGGGCCAGGTCCGCCATCATGGCCCGCGTCATCGCGTTGAGCCGCGGCTGGTTGTCGATGGTGACCACGGCCACGTGTCGGCCGTGCCCCGTGACCGAGATCTCCACCCGGCTAGGCTCCGGGGACGACGACAACCTTGCCGTGCGCCTTGCGGTCGGTCAGCAGCTTGATCGCCTCCACGCTGCGCTCGAGCGGCAACCGGTGGCTGATGCACGGCCTGAGCTTGCCCTCTCCGTACCAGCCGAGCAGCGCCTCCACCGATCGCCGCAGCTTGTCGGGCGCCTGGTTGCGGTAGTAACGCAGCGAGCAGCCCAGGGCGGCGCGGTTCTTGACGAGCAGGCGGTTGGCCGGGATCTGCTGCACGCCGCCCACGAAGCCGACCAGGAGCATGCGGCCGCCCCAGCCGAGCGCGGACAGCGCCGCGTCGGCCAGCTCGCCGCCGATCGGGTCGAAGCAGACGTCGGCGCCCCGGTCGCCGGTCAGCGCCATCACCCGCTCGGTGAGGTTCTCGGTCGCGTAGTTCACCAGGTCGTCGGCGCCGTGCGCGCGGGCCACCGCGAGCTTCTCGGCGGTGCTGGCCCCCGCGATCACCCGGGCGCCCATCGCTCGGCCGATCTCGACCGCGGTGAGCCCCACGCCGCCCGCGGCCCCGAGCACGAGCAGGGTCTCGCCCGCCTCGAGGTGGCCCTGCCAGCGAATCGCCACGTCGCTCGAGATGTAGGCGATGGGAAACGCCCCCGCCTCCTCGAAGGACATGCCGGCCGGGATCGCAAAGGTCTCGCTCTCCTTGGCCACCGCCTGCTCGGCGAGACCGCCCCAGCCGAGCGTGGCCATCACCCGATCCCCCCGTCGGAAGCGCGTGACCCCGGCACCGCCGCCGGCCACCACCCCGGCGGTCTCGAGACCCGGGCTGAAGGGAAAGGGGGGACGGGTCTGGTACTTCCCGGCCACCATGATGGAATCGGCGTAGTTCACCGAGGTGGCGCGCACGTCGATCAGCACCTCGTCCGCCGCGGGAACGGGCGCCGCGACGTCCTCAACCTTCAGGTCCTCGACGGCGCCCCAGGCGCGGCAGATCACGGCCCGCATGTCGTCCTCCTCACGGCGCAGGAGTATACCGCTGCTCGGTCCACCCCGGGGGTCACGGGGTGTAGCCCAGCTGGAGTCGATCGGCCACGTACTGGCCGTCGTCGAGCACGCGCACGGTGAGCGTGATGATCTCCCCGGTGCCCGCTTCCGGGATCGGCAGGCTGGGGGCGAGGCGGACCCGGGTCCCGGAGGTCAGCACGATGACGTCATCGTCGATCTCGCTGAGTGCGCCAACGATGATGAACGTCGTCTCGGCCATCCGGCTCCTCGCCTTGCACGATAGTCGACGCGCCGCGCGTCGGCAAGCGCGAACGTGGACGACGCGCATTGCCGGTGATGGGGCGGCAGGCTATAGTAGGCGCCGCTCGTTCCGGGCCGCCATCGGCGGCGGCTGGACGAGGCCGTCGCCGGGCCCGCATCGTGGAGCAGATCCTCGAGCCCATCGCCCGACCATCAGCGAGGAGGAAGCCTCATGAGGCTCAGTGGAAAGATTGCGATCGTCACCGGCGGAGCGCACGGCATGGGAGAGAGCGAGGCGCTGATCTTCGCCCGCGAGGGAGCGACCGTGGTCGTGGCCGACGTCGATCAGGCGGCCGGCCAGCAGGTGGCGGCCCGGATCACGGCCGACGGCGGCAAGGCACGCTTCGCCAAGCTCGACGTCACTAGCGAGGCCGACTGGCAGGAGGTGGTCCGCTCGACCACCGGCGCCTACGGCCGGCTCGACATCCTCGTCAACAACGCGGGGATCAGCGGCTCCTCGGATCCAGACACCACGAGCACCCAGTCGTGGGACAACATCATGAACGTCAACGCCAAGGGCGTCTTCCTCGGCATGAAGCACGCGGTGCCCGCGATGCGGCAATCGGGGGGCGGAGCCATCGTGAACATCTCGTCGATCTCCGGCTTCGTGGGGCAGGACAAGCTGCACATGGCCTACAACGCCTCCAAGGGAGCGGTGCGCATCATGACGAAGTCGGGCGCGGTACAGTACGCGCGCGACGGCATCCGGGTGAACTCGGTGCACCCGGGCTTCATGCCGCCGATGCGCACGTCGAAAACCTCGGCGGATCCGGCGTGGCGCAAGCCCTTCCTCGACGCGGTACCGCTCAAGCGCGAGGGGCGGGTGGAAGAGGTCGCCCACGCGGTGCTCTTCCTCGCGTCGGACGAGGCGTCCTACATCACCGGGACCGAGCTGGTCGTCGACGGCGGCTTCCTCGCAGTGTGAGGCGAAGACCATGAGCCCGTCGATCCGCGCGCTGCTGCAGGGCCCGCTGCCGGTCACCGCCCCGCTCGTTCTCAATCCACTCATGGCCCGGATGGTGGAGGCGGCCGGCTTCCCCGCCGGCTACCTGGGCGGGGGCGCCACCGGCTATCAGAAGGTGTCGCTGGAGGCGAACCTCAACCTGACCGAGATGTGCCAGGCCGCGCTCGACATCGGCGCGGTCTCCTCGCTGCCGCTCATCCTCGACGGGGCCTGCGGCTACGGCGACCCCATGCACATGCACCGGACCATCGGCATGAGCGAGGCGGCCGGCTTCGCGGCCATCGAGATCGAGGACCAGCTCGTGCCGAAGCGGGCCCACCATCACGCCGGCATCGAGCACATGATCCCGGCCGAGCTGATGGCGGGGAAGGTGCAGGCGGCGGTGGCCGCGCGCCGTCACCGCGACTTTCTCATCATCGCGCGCACCAACGGCATGCGGGCCAGCTCCATGGACGATGCTCTGCGCCGCGGCGAGATCTACAAGAAGGCCGGCGCCGACGTGCTCCTCCTCTCGATGGCCCACAAACCCGAGCAGCTCCGCACGATCGCCGAGCGGCTCGGGGGGCCGCTCATGTACCTGACCGGCCGCGGCGGGCTGGCCGGCCTCGGCATGACGCTCGCGGACCTGGGAGGTCTCGGCTACCGGATCGTGGCCGATCCGAGCACGCCACTGCTGGCCGCCTACGAGGCGTGGAAGCGCGCCTACGCCGATCTCGGCGACGGCTTCGGCGCGGGCAAGCCGACGCGCGAGTGGGGCCCGCTCGAGAAGGACATGCTCGGGGTGATCGGCCTCGAGAAGCTCCTCGCGATCGAGCGCGCGACCGTCGAAAAATAGCGGGGTCAGGAATCTAAGACCCGACCCCGCGAATCGGCGTATACTTGAGTCCTCGGTCGCAACGGCCGAGAGAAAAGGATCGCCCGTGCCCCGCACTCCCACGAAGTCGTTCAATTGTAACGTCGTGTCGGAGACCGTCTCGATCTCCCTCCGCCGCCGCCAGTCGCTGGGCGGCAACGGCAAGCTGTTCGTCCGCTGCAGCGAGCTCGAGTGCCAGCACATCGACACCAACGAGCCGCCCTGCCCGCTTACGCTCGCGCTGTTCGAGGCCGAGATCGCGGAGAGGATGGCCCAGCGCGCGGAGTGAGCCGGCCGCCCGCCCCGCGCGTACCTCGCAGAAAAGCTTCGCGCGCGGCGGGGTCGGCGTGTATGCTGTAAGCAACCTACCTGCATCTGCAGACCGCGTTTCCCGTCCTCTTCCGCATCGTGGGGCGCGTCAAGATCATCGCGGAAGACTGTACGGGCCCAGTCCTGTGCCCTCATGAGGTCACTCGTTCCATGTCGTTTGCCGACTTCCAGCTCCACCCCGATCTGCTCCGCGGCGTCGCCAGCCTGGGCTTCCAGGAGCCGACCCCCATCCAGCGCGACGCGATTCCCCCGGCCATGGCCGGCCGTGACGTGCTCGCCTGCGCCATGACCGGCAGCGGCAAGACCGCCGCGTTCCTGCTGCCGATCCTCCAGCGCCTGATCACCCTGCCCCGCGGCACCACCCGGGCTCTCATCGTGGCGCCGACTCGCGAGCTGGCCGCCCAGATAGACGAGCACCGGCGCGAGCTCGCGCGCCACACGCGCGTGGACGGCGCCGCCGTCTTCGGTGGGGTCGCCATGGGCCCGCAGGAGCAGGCCTTCCGCCGACGCGTGGACATCTTGGTGGCCACGCCCGGTCGCCTGCTCGACCACATGCGCATGCCATACGCGCGGCTCGACGGGCTGCAGGTGCTCGTGCTCGACGAGGCCGACCGCATGCTCGACATGGGCTTCCTGCCCGACATCCGTCGCATCCTCAAGGCACTGCCCGCGCGGCGGCAGACCCTGCTCTTCTCCGCGACGATGCCTGCGCCGATCGTGGCGCTGGCCAAGGACATCCTGCACGATCCGGTGAGCCTGCAGGTCGAGCGGCCTGCCGCCCCCGCGGTGGGCATCACCCACACCGTGTATCCGGTGCCGCACGAGCTGAAGTCGGCGCTGCTGATCGAGCTGCTCAAGCAGCCGGGAACCCGCAGCGTGCTCGCCTTCACCCGGACCAAGCACCGCGCGAACCGGCTGGCCGAGTACCTGTCCAAGCACGGGGTGAAGGTCGACCGCATCCACGGCAACCGCAGCCAGGCGCAGCGCACCGCCGCGCTCGCCGGGTTCAAGGACGGGCGCTTCCAGGTCCTGGTGGCCACCGACATCGCGGCGCGGGGCATCGACATCGACGCGCTCAGCCACGTGGTGAACTTCGACGTGCCGGGCATGTCGGAGGACTACATCCACCGGGTGGGTCGGACCGCGCGGGCCCAGGCCGTCGGCGACGCGCTGACGCTGGTCTCGCCGGAGGAGGAGACGGATCTGCGGAGCATCGAGCGCTCGGTCGGCGCCCGGTTCGCGCGGGTCAAGCTGCCGGGCTTCGACTACTCGAAGCGCACGGCCGAGAAGCTCGAGATCCCGCTGGCCGAGCGCATCGCTTCCATTCGCGCCCGCAAGGCCGAAGACCGCCAGCGCGCCCGCATCAACGCCGAGCGCCGCGCCGGCCACCACGCCCGCGCCGCGCGCTAGATCTGGGGTCAGGTCTTACATTCCGACAATTCGTACCGGTGGCGACTCACCGGTCGCGTGAAAATGTCGGAATGTAAGACCTGACCCCATGGCGAGGCGGGCGAGGATGTCGCCGACCATGGGGCTCAGAGCGAAGCCGTGGCCGCTGAAGCCGGTGGCGACGAGCAGGCCCTCGATGCCGGGGACGGGCCCGATCACCGGCAGGTCATCCGGCGTGAAGGCCTCGAGGCCCGCCCAGCTCCGCGCGAGCGCGCGGCCCGCGAGGGGCGGGTACACCGCACGCGCTGTCTCCAGGCTGCCCGCCACGCTCTCGTCCAGCATCTCGTAGCGATTGGCGGCGTGGTCCGTGATGCGCGCGGGCCAGCCCCCGCCGATCAGGTACGCGCCGTCATCGAGCTGCTTGAGGCTGAGCCGGCGATCGAACGCGCCCAGCACCGGGGCGAGCGCGGGGGGCGCCGGCTCGGTGAGCAGCATCTGCAGCGGGCGCGTCTCGAGCGCGAGCGTCACCCCGACGCCCGCGAGCAGCGCGGCGGTCCAGACCCCCGCGGCCACGATCGCGGTGTCGCAGGCCACCCGCGCCCCGTCGGCGCGCTCGACCGCGGCGATCCGCCCATGCTCGACCACGAGCCGGCGCGCGCCGGCATCTTCCTCCACCTCGGCGCCGAGCCGCCGCGCCGCCGCCCCGAAAGCACGCACGGTGGCCATGGCGTCAGCCTGGCCGTCGATGGGACAGTGCACGCCGCCACGGCAATCGAGCGCGATGCCGGGCGCGATGCGACGCGCGCCCTCGGCATCCACCAGCTCCAGCGGCACGCCGTCTGCCCGCTGCGCGGCCACCCACCCCGGCGCGGCGGCCCACGTCGTGTCGTCGAGGGCGAGCCGCAGGCCTCCCCCGCGCCGATAGCCGGTCGAGGCCTCCAGCTCGCGCTCGAGATCGGGCCAGCGAGCGAGGCTCGCGAGAGCCAGAGCCCGCTCCGCGGGGTCCCGACCCATGACCCGGACGCCCGCGGCACTGGCCCCGGAGGCGCCGGCGCCGATCCGGTCGCGCTCCAGAACGATCACGCCGGCGCCGGGATCGGCTCGCCGCAGGTGAAACGCCGCGCTCAGGCCCATCAGCCCACCGCCCACGATCACGGTCCGCCGCGCCATCGAGGCCGCAGTGTAGCACCGGAAATGGTACAGTCTCGACCATGGGCCTGATCCTCTCCATCATCGTCGGCGGCGTCATCGGGTGGCTGGCCAGCCTCATCATGAAGACCAACGCCCAGATGGGCGTGCTGGCCAACGTCATCGTGGGCATCGTCGGCTCGCTGCTGGGCCACTTCGTGGCGGGCATGCTCGGTATCGCCGCGATCGGCTCGGTCGGTGGCTTCATCATCTCGCTGGTCGGCGCGGTGCTCCTGATCGCGATCCTGCGCGCCGCGGGCATGTTCCGGTAGCGCGTTCTCCGAGAGCGGAGACCTCCCCGGTATGGCCAGCCCCATCCGCTACGAAGCCCCGCGGCCTCCGGCCGCTCCGGGCGAGACCATCGTCACCAGCACCTGCGGCCACAACTGCGGCGGCCGCTGCGTGGTCAACGCCCACGTCCGCGACGGCCGCATCGTGCGCATCAGCACGGACCCACGCAAGTGGACGCCCGAGGTGGCGCCGCTCCACGCCTGCGTGCGCGGCTTCGGCCAGCTCGAGCGGCTGAATCATCCCGACCGCGTCACTCACCCGCTGCGGCGCGTGGGCCCACGGGGGGCGGGACGGTTCGAGCGGATCGGCTGGGACGAGGCGCTCGACGAGGTCGCGCGCCAGATGCTGCGCATCCGGGAGGCCCACGGCCCCGCGGCCATCCTGGACTGCTCGCGCACCGGCAGCCTCTCGATGCTGCACAGCCGCTCCACCGTCAAGCGTCTGCTCTACATGTTCGGCGGCTGCACCGAGCTGTGGACGAACATCTCGGCGGAGGCGGAGGTCTACGCGGTCCGCCAGACCTACGGGGCGAAGGCCGACTACAAGAGCGCCGGGCGCGAGCCGACCGACTACGTGAACTCCCGCCTGATCGTCATGTGGGGCTGGAGCCCGGCCGACGGCACCTTCGGCACCGGCACCCTGCAGTACCTGAAGCTCGCCAAGCGGCGCGGCGTGAAGATCATCTGCGTGGACCCGCGCCGCACCCGCACGTCCTGGGAGCTGGCCGACCAGCACGTCTTCATCCGCCCGTCGACCGACACCGCGGCCCTGATCGCGATGGCTTACGTGATCGTGACCGAAGGGCTGCACGACCAGCCCTATCTGGACCGGCACGTGCTGGGCTTCGACGAGGCGCACCTGCCGCCGGGCGCGCCCGCGGGCGCGTCGTACCGCTCGTATCTGCTCGGCGAGGTCGACGGGGTGCCCAAGACGCCCGAATGGGCCGCCGCCATCACCGGCGTCCCCGCCGAGATCCTGCGCGCGCTCGCGATCGAGTACGCCACCAGCAAGCCGGCCGCGCTCCAGACCGGCTACGCGCCGGGCCGCACGCTCTACGGCGAGCAGTTTCACCGCGCCGCCTACGCGCTCTGCGCGATGACCGGCAACGTGGGCATCCCGGGCGGCAACGCGGGCACCAGCAACGGGGCGACCGGGCGCGGCGGGATCCAGGCGCTGCCCACCGGCGAGAACCCGGTCGGCGCGCGCGTCTCCTCGCCGCTGCTCGCCGACCTGCTCGAGCGCGGTCGGGCCGGCGGCTACCCGGCCGACGTGAAGATGATCTACTCGTGCGCGGGCGACTTGTTCAACCAGCTCCCCAACGTGCGCCGGATCATCGCGGGCGTGGAGCGGCTCGACTTCGTGGTGGTCCAGGACCACTTCGTGACCCCCACCGCGCGCTACGCCGACATCGTGCTGCCCGCCACCACCTTCTGGGAGCGCAACGACGTCCACACCCCGTGGGCGGGCGCGGGCCACTACGCGATCTTCATGCAGCAGGCGATCGCCCCGGTGGGCGAGTGCCGCAACGACATCGACATCTGCGCGGCGCTGGCCGAGCGCCTCGGCATCCGCGGTTACAACGACAAGACCGAAGACGAGTGGCTGCGCGAGCTGACCCGGCACACCATCGACGACTACGAGACGTTCCGGGCCAAGGGTCTCGCGCGGCTACCCGCGCCGGACGACGCGGTCGCCTTCGCCCGCGAGATCCGGGATCCCGAGGGCCACCCGTTCACCACGCCGTCCGGGAAGATCGAGATCTACTCGATGGCGATCGCGGCCAAGCCGGATCCGTACGGCCTGGGGGCGATTCCTGCGATCCCGACCTGGATCCCGGAGCCGGCCGATCCCAAACACCCCCTGCGGCTGGTCACGCCCAAGTCGCGGGCGCGCACGCATTCGATCCACGACAACCAGGCGGTGCTCGCGCGGGCCGACCGCGACGACGTGTGGCTTCATCCCGACGACGCGGCGGCCCGCCGCATCGTGGACGGCCAACGGGTCGCGGTGTTCAACGACCGCGGGCGCACGGTGATCCCGGTGCGTGTGACCGACCGGGTCGCCCGCGGCGTGGTCGCGATCAAGGAGGGCGCGTGGTTCTCGCTCGACGCGAGCGGGCAGGACACGCGCGGCTGCTCGAACCTCCTGACCCCGGATCGCTCCTCGCCCGCGGGCGCGACCCCGTTCAACTCCTGCTTCGTGGAGATCGAGCCGGCCGGCTGAGCACGACCGGGGCGCGTCAGCGCACCGGGAGCAGCGTCATGCTCACACGCGCGCCGCTCCCGGGGCGCGTCAGCGCACCGGGATCAGCGTCATTCTCACACGCGTAGTCCAGTCGCGCACCACGCGCACCTGCACGGTGGCCGGCTCGTAGCCCGGCGCGGCGAAGCTGAGGCTGTGCACCCCGGCGCGCGCGTCCACCAGCGACGCCTGCAGATCGTTGGCCAGCCCGATCGGCGCGTCGTCGAGGCGCACCTCCGCGTTCATCGGCAGGGCTTCGATGTAAAGCATGCCGCCCGGGCTGTAGCCCGAGTAGCCATAGGCCGAATGGCCCACGTAGGCGCTGTCGGCCGACGCTCCGACGGGCAGAGCCGCAACCAGCGCGGCGGTGAGCCGGGCGAGTGGAAGCAGCAAACGGGTCACGGATCTCCTCCTGTCCATGTCGATGGCCGCGCTAGCCGTCGGAGACGCAGCGGAACTTGGCGAAGACGTACGGGTAGTGGGCCTGGAACCAGTTCCGGAAGCTCGGGCGCACCAAGGCATCCGCGGTCGCCCAGGAGGCCCCCTTCAGCACGTAGTGCTTGCCGTCGAAGAAATCGGCGGAGTAGCCCTCGTAGCCCGGGATGTACGCGCGGAAGCCGGGCAGGCCGGAGAAGACGGTGTTGGTCCACTCCCACCCGTCACCGATGAGGTCCTGCACGCCCCAGGCGCTCGCGCCCTCCGGATGCGTGCCCACCGGCGTGGGCGCCCAGTGGCGGAAGCCGAAGTTGCCGCGCTCCGCGGGCACCGCCTCGCCCCAGGGCAGCCGGCGCTCGCTGGCCGCCGCCGGTCCGCCCGTCGGCGGCTCGCCGAGCGCGGCTCGGTGGAACTCGGCCTCGGTGGGCAGCCGCTCCCCCCGCCAGCGCGCGTAGGCGCGCGCTTCCGCCAGGCTCACGTACACCGGCCAGTCCGCGACCTGCTCGAGCGGGAGGCGGTCGAACAGGGTCCGATACATCCAGCGGCCGTCGACCAGCTCCCACACCGCCGGACGCTCGATACCCTCGTGGCCGCGCCACACGCCGTCCTCGTCACCCCACAGCTCCGAGCGCCGATAGCCGCCGTCCTCGACGAAGGCGAGGAATTGTGCGTTGGTCACCGGCGTGCCGTCGATCCGGAAGCCGGGCACCGGAACCTCGATCGCCGAGAACTCGTTGTCCCAGCCGAAGGGCAGGTCGTCGAATCGCGCGCCGAGCGTGGCGGTGCCGGCCGGGATCTCGATCGGGCCGGCGGGCCGGCCGGGCGTCAGCACGTAGGGCGGCAGCCACGCCGGCCGCACCTTCGCCCCGAGAGGCAGCCGCTGCATCATGTAGAGCAGCGTCTCCTGATGCATCAGCTCGTGCTCCATCACCATCGCGAAGACGCGCCCCTCGCGCGCCATCAGGTGAGTGGGCACCCGCTCGGCCACCGCGGCCCCCGCGGCGAGGAGCGCGGCGCGCACGCGATCCCGGTAGGCGATCACCTCGGCCACCGCGGGCCAGCGGTCCGGCACCTCGGGATGGTCGTGACAGTGTGTGGGATCGTCGACGTCGGGGTCGATGCCGCGGGAGAACAGCTCGTCGAAGCCGGGACTGAAGGACGTCCGCTCGAGCAGCCCACCGCCCACGTGGTTCCACGCGAACGCGGGCAGGTGGCCCAGGTAGAAGATGAACGGATGGCGCAGGGCGATGGGCTGCGCGAGCCAGCGGTCGGCCGCCAGCATGTCAAAGATGCGGTCCGTTTGCGCCCAGGCGTCGGCCAGCCGCTCGGTCATCGTCTCGACCATGAGGATCCCCCCATCCGGGTAGATTCTGCTTCCGCTTGCATACGGCCTCGGTGGCGTCTAGCTTGCACAAGAGCCAGGCCATGCGCTACCAGATCGATGTGTACACCGACCCCGCCGCCGAGCAGCGACGGCTCGAGGAGGACGTCCGCCGTGGTCTGACCGCGTGGCAGAAATCCCTGCCCCCGAAGTACTTTTACGACCGGGCGGGCTCCCTGCTGTTCGAGCGGATCACCGAGCTGCCGGAATACTACCCGACCCGGACCGAGTCGGCGCTGCTCCAGGAAATTCTGCCCGGCCTCATCGGGGAGTTTCTTCCCGACGACATCGTCGAGCTCGGGGCCGGGTCGTCGGAGAAGACGCTCCGGGTGCTCGACGCGGTGGGCGCGGCCCGGCGGCCGGTGCGCTACGTGCCGCTGGACGTGGACCGTCTCACCCTGGAGGCGAGCGCGGAGCGGCTCCTGCGCAAGTACCCGGCGCTGAGGGTGCACGCGGTGGTGGGCGACTTCGAGCGGGACCTGGCCCACGTGCCGTCGCCGCAGGGACGACGCCTGGTGATGTTCCTGGGCAGCACCATCGGAAATCTCGACCCGCCGGCGCGGCGGCACCTGTTGACCGGCTTGCGCGGCCTCCTGCCCGATCCGGGCGGACGGCTGCTCCTGGGCGCCGATCTCGTGAAGGACGTCAAGATCCTCGAGGCGGCCTACGACGACGCGGCGGGAGTGACCCGCGACTTCAACCGCAACATCCTCAACGTGGTCAATCGCGGAGTCGAGGGCGATTTCCATCCCCAGGCGTTCCGGCACCACGCCTTCTACAACGAAGCCGACTCGCGCATCGAGATGCACCTGGTGGCCGACTCGGCCCAGTCGGTGAAGCTGGGACGGCTCGGCCTCACGATCCACTTCCGGCCGGGCGAGGACATCTGGACCGAGAACTCGTACAAGTTCACGCGCGCGGGCGTCGAGGGCATGCTCGCCGACGCCTCGTTGCAGCTCGTGCGCTGGCACGTGGATCCGGCCAACTATTTCGCGCTCGCCCTCGCCGCCCCGGCCTGATGGGCGGGGGCGGCGTCTACGCGCAGCCGACACCGCGCCGCCTCTACATCCACGACGACCTGACCGGCGACGTCGCACGTGACCTCGGCCCCGCGTCGCCCGCCGCGGCCGCCGCCCGCGAGCTCATCACCCTGCTCGCCCGGGACCGCGAGCGCGTACGGATGCTGACGCTGACCGAGCAGGTCGAGGCGGTGGTGGCCCAGGGCCCGCACGCGCCCTTCGACCTCGCGGTCGGCATCGGCTCGGCGGGCCAGCGGGTGGCCCGCACGCTCCACGAGCGCGCCGGCTGGTTCCCGTGCATCCGCCGCGTCGGCCTCACTCGCGAGGAGGACGGCGCCGGCGGCTACCGCGTGGTGAGCACGGACGGCGGCGATCTGGCAAGCCAGCTCGCCGACCTGCGGGATTGTCGCTCTCTCGCGGTCGTCGACGACACCGTCTTCTCCGGCCTGACCATGACCGGGCTGCTCGGCGCCCTGCCCGCGACGGCGCGGGCCCGCACCCACGCGTTCTGCCTGCGCGGCGTGGCCGAGTCGATCGCGACGGTCGCCGCGCTGTGCCCGATCACCGCGGGCGTCGCGGCGCGGGGGCGCATGCTTGACGAGGTGAGCTTCATCAACGCGAGCGGCCTCGTCCGGCGCATCGCGATCCGCCGGCCCGGCCACCCTCCCCTGGCTTTCTTCGACCGCCCCGAGTGGATCAGGGCGTGGTTTCCGGAAACGCATCGAGAAGTGCTGGCGCTCTGCCGGCGGCTCAACGCGCTGCTCGAGTAGGGCCGGGGTCAGGTCTTGCATTACGACATTTCTTCCGGCTGACTCGGGACGTTTTGCCGAGACGGGCCTCTGTCCAGCTGATACGGGAACTTCTCTTTCCAATGCGCTCGGCTCGCCTTCGGCTCACCTCGCAAAGCTTCGGCCGCGGTCGGCCGTGTCAGCAGCCTACCCACGCAACCCGCGAGGGATCACCACCCGGTCCACGAGCTCGAACAAGCCGTGAAAGGCGAGCGCCATGAGGGCCGCCGGGGCCGCGCCGGCCAGGATCGTGGCGGTGTCGTCGAGGGCGAGGCCGCGAACGATCAGCGTGCCGTAGCCGCCGCCTCCGATGAAGGCGGCCAGCGTGGCGGTTCCCACCGTGGTCACCGCGGCCGTCTTGATCCCGGCCATGATCGTGATGGCCGAGAGCGGCAGCTCGATGCGAAGCAAGCGCCGTAGCTCGCCGAGCCGCAGCACCCAGGCGATCTCGAGCAGGGTGCGATCGATCGCCATCAGCCCGGCGTAGGTATTGCGCGCGATCGGCAGGAGGGCGTAGAGCGACAAGGCGACCAGCGCCGGGCCCTTGCCGATGCCGAAGAGCGGAATCATGAACATCAGCAGCGCGAGGGCCGGCACCGTCTGCAGCATCGCGATCACCGACAGCTCGAGCTGGCCGGCGCGCCGGAAGCGCGCGGCCACGATGCCCATCGGGATGCCGAGCGCGACCGCCGCTCCCACCGAGATCAGCACGAGCAGGAGATGATCGCGCGTGAGCGCGGCGATCTCGCCCAGGATCGCGCGGGGGCCGCCCGTGGAGGAGGCGGCCGTGGACGGGGAGCTCCCGCCCAGGAACGCGGCCGCCACCTCGCCGACGTGCTTGCCGTCCAGATCGGCCATGGCGTTGAGCTGCGCCATGCGCCGCCCGTCGAGGCGGCCCTCGAGGGTCTCGCGCAGGCGCGCCCAGGTACGTGGGAAGTGCTCGGTCGTCTCGCGGCGGGCGAGCAGCACCGCCGAGTAGTCGGGGAAGAAGCCCCGATCGTCCTCGAGGAGGCGGAGGTGCAGCCGTTCCAGCTGGCCATCGGTCGAGAACACGTCCATCAGGTCGACGTCGCCGCTCGCGACCGCGCGATAGGTGAGCGCGTGCTCCATCACGTCGGCCCGGGCCAGCACAAGGCCGTAGTGCGCCCGCAGCCCGGGCCAGCCGTCCTCGCGCTCGAGGAAGCCCGAGCTGAACGCGGCGCGGAGCTCGCGATGCGCGGCCAGATCGCTGATCCTCCGCAGGCCCAGGCGCTCGGCCAGGTCCGCCCGCGTGGCCAGCGCGTAGGTGTTGGCGAAGCCGAGCGAGCCGCTCACCACGAGCCCGCGGGGCGCGAGCCGCGCACGGATCGCCTCGATCGTCTGCAGCGACGGGTCCTTCAGGATGACCCGGGCCAGCGTGCCGGTGTACTCGGGGTACAGGTCGATCGCGCCGCTCTCGATGGCCCGCTGGGTCACCCCGGTGCCGCCGAGGCCGACCCGGCGCTCCACGCGCGCCTCGCCGACCTGCTCGATGACCTGGGCCGCGATCTCGGCCAGGATGTAGCTCTCGGTGAACGACTTCGAGCCCACCCGGATCACGCCGTCGGGAGCGGCGCCCGCCCCCGACGCGCTCGCGAGCAAGCCGCCCAGCGCGAGCGCGAGCCGCAGGGTCATCGCGCTCACCCGCGCGCCGGGGCCGACGGAGCGGTCAAGGTCTGCGCGGTGAGGAACTGGGTGACGAACGGGCTCACCGGCCGCTCGGCGAGATCGGCGTAGGTGCCGTGCTGCACGACGCGTCCGGCGGTGAGCAGCGTGATGGTGTGGCCGAGCCGGGCCGCCTCGCGCACGTCGTGGGTCACCAGCACCACCGTCTTGCCCAGATCGGCGAAGAGCCGCCCGAGGTGCTCCTGCAGCTCCGCCCGCACGATGGGGTCGAGCGCGCCGAGGGGCTCGTCGAGCAGCAGGATGGGCGGGTCGAGCATCAGGGCGCGCATCAGGCCCACCCGCTGACGCTGCCCGCCGCTCAGCTCGCGGGGATAGCGGCGCAGCATCGAGGCGTCGAGCCCGGTCAGCTCCGTCAGCGCGGCCACGCGCTCCGCGATGCGCGCCCGGGGCCAGGCCTGCGCCTCGGCGGCCAGGGCCACGTTGTCCGAGGCTCTCAGGTGCGGGTAGAGCCCGCCGTCCTGCACCACGTAGCCCATCCGGGCGACCAGGCGGTCGCGCGTGGAGGCGTCGACCGGCGTGTCGTCGACCAGCACGACGCCGCCGTCCGGGGCGGCGAGCCCCAGGATGAGGCGCAGCACGGTGGACTTGCCGGAGCCACTCGAGCCCAGGAGGACGTGAGTGGTGGCGGGCTGGACCTGCAGGGACACCGCGTCCAGAGCCACGGTGGCTCCGAAGCGCTTCGTGACCCCGCGCAGGGCGATCATGGGCCGCATTCTACCGCCCGCTCCCGGAAAGCTTGACAACCGCCCGTCCAGTGGGCACAATGCGCGACACATGAAGATCGGTCGATCGATCGAGATCCTGGTCCTGACTTAGGCGCGCGCCTCCGCGGCGCGCGCCCAAAGCCTCTCCCGCGCAGTACCGGAGAGGCTTTTTTGTTTCCACCGACAGGGAGGCTGTCATGGCTCGAAAGGTAGGTCCACCAGCTCAGATGCCGTTTGCCTTGTACCGCCCGTTCACCCCGATCCCGCTGCCGGATCGGACGTGGCCGAACCGGGTGATCACCCGCGCGCCGCGCTGGTGCAGCGTGGACCTGCGGGACGGCAACCAGGCGCTGATCGATCCCATGGATCCCGAGCGCAAGCGGAGGATGTTCGACCTGCTGGTGCACTGCGGGTTCAAGGAGATCGAGGTGGGCTTCCCGGCCGCCTCCCAGCCCGACTTCGACTTCGTCCGCCTGCTGATCGAGAGGGACCTGATCCCGGACGACGTGATCATCCAGGTGCTCACCCAGGCGCGGCCCGAGCAGATCGAGCGCACGTACGAGTCGCTGCGCGGCGCCCCGCGGGGGGTGGTGCACCTCTACAACTCTACCTCGACGCTGCAGCGGCGGGTGGTGTTCGGCCTCGATCGCGCGGGCATCGTGGACATCGCGGTGAGAGCAGCGCGCCTCTGCCGCGAGCTCACCGCCACCATCCCCGAGTGCGACGTGCACTACCAGTACTCGCCGGAGAGCTTCACCGGCACCGAGCTCGACTTCGCGGTGGAGATCTGCGAGCGGGTGATGGACGTGTGGGAGCCGACCCCCGCGAAGCCGGTGATCCTGAACCTGCCCGCCACCGTGGAGATGGCCACCCCGAACGTGTACGCCGACCAGATCGAGTGGTTCCTCCGTCACGTGAGCCGGCGGGACTCCGTCGTCCTGTCGCTGCACCCGCACAACGACCGCGGCACCGCGGTGGCGGCCACCGAGCTGGCCGTCCAGGCGGGGGCCGACCGGGTGGAGGGCACCCTGTTCGGCAATGGCGAGCGCACCGGCAACGTCGACGTGGTCACCCTCGCGCTCAACCTGTTCAGCCAGGGCGTGGACCCCAAGCTCGACTTCTCCGACATCGACGCGGCCCGGCGCATCACCGAGCACTGCAACCGGCTGCCGGTGCACCCGCGGCATCCCTACGTGGGCGACCTCGTCTACACCGCCTTCTCGGGCTCGCATCAGGACGCGATCAAGAAGGGCTTCGAGGCCCTCGGCAAGAACTACGACGTCTGGGAGGTCCCCTACCTGCCGATCGACCCGCACCACGTGGGCCGCAGCTACGAGGCGGTGATCCGGGTCAACAGCCAGTCCGGCAAGGGCGGGGTGGCCTACATCATGAAGTTCGAGCACGGGCTCGACCTGCCGCGCCGGCTGCAGATCGAGTTCTCCTCGGTCATCCAGAAGATGGTCGAGCAGAGCGGCACCGAGATCACCGCGGACGAGATCTGGGCCGCGTTCGAGGCCACCTACCTCAAGCGCGACGAGCCGCTCCAGCTGGCGCATCACCCCACGATCACGACCGCGGGGGAGTCCGGCGAGACCACGATCGAGGCGCCGCTGCGCGTCGGGGGGGAGGAGCGCCTGGCCAAGGGCACCGGCAACGGTCCCATCGCCGCGTTCGTGGACGCGCTCAAGCGGGACGCGGGTATCTCGGTGGCAGTGCTCGACTACCACGAGCACGCGATCGGGGGCGGGGCGGATGCCTCGGCGGTGGCCTACGTCGAGGCGAAGGTCGACGGCCGGACGCGGTGGGGGGTGGGCATCCACGGCAACATCGTCACCGCCTCGCTCCGCGCGGTGGTCAGCGCGGTCAATCGCGAGGCGGCGACGGTTGCCTGAGGGGCTAGCGCCAGCCGCCGCTGCTGCTGCTACGGCCGCCGAACCCACCGCCGCTGCGGGGCTTGTCGCCCTTCGGCTTGGCGACCTCGACCTTCAGCGAGCGTCCGTCGAGCTGACGCTCGTTGAGCTGGGTCACCGCCTGCTGGGCTTCCTCGGGGGTGGACATCTCGACGAAGCCGAAGCCCCGCGACTGCCCGGAGAACTGGTCCGTCACCACGCTGGCCGAGACCACGGTGCCGGACTGGGCGAAGAACTGCCGAAGGCCTTCACTGGTCGTCGAGAACGCGATACCGCCGACATAGAGCTTCTGCGACATGGGGTTGTCTCCTGAATCTGCTTCCGCCCGATTGGAACGTCTCGGAAGCGCGGAAGTGGCCGGAGACGCTGCCTGACGAGGAGGACTCGAAGGTGAGCCGGTACCTGTACCAGACGCCTGCAAGTATACAGCCCCGCGGAGCCCGGCGTCCGGGTATTCGTCGCCGGCTCGCCCCGCTCGGACGAGGGCGATGGTAGGCTGACGGCGAGCGGTGGCGCCATGAGATTGCGTGTCCTCGGAATCGTGCTGGCCGGCGGCAAGGGAACCCGTCTCTATCCGCTGACCAAGGAGCGGGCGAAGCCGGCAGTGCCCTTCGGCGGCAAGTACCGTATCATCGACTTCGTCCTCAGCAACTTCGTCAACTCGGGGATCCACTCGATCTACGTCCTCACCCAGTTCAAGAGCCAGTCGCTCCTGCAGCACCTCTCGGACGGCTGGCAGTTCGGTGGTCTCCTCAAGGACCACTTCCTGATCCCGGTGCCGGCCCAGATGCGGTCGCCCAGAGAGACGTGGTACCGCGGCACCGCCGACGCCATCTACCAGAACGCCAATCTCATCGAGCAGTCCGACCCGCACCTGGTCGCGATCTTCGGCGCCGACCACATCTACCGGATGAACATCTCGAGCATGATCGAGTTCCACGAGCAGAAGCGCGCCGAGATCACGGTGGCCGCGATTCCGGTGGATCGGCGGTTCGCGGCAGACTTCGGGGTGATCGAGACGGCGCGGGACGGACACATCATCGGCTTCCACGAGAAGCAGGCGGACGCGCCCACCATCCCCGGCGATCCGGATCGGGTCTTCGCCTCGATGGGCAACTACATCTTCTCGACGCGCACGCTCCTGCGCGAGATCTACGCGGACGCGGCCCGTGAGGAGAGCGCCCACGACTTCGGGCGTGACATCCTGCCGTCGCTGGTGAACCGCATCGACATGTTCGCCTATGATTTTCAGTCCAATCAGATCCCGGGGGAGGTCGTGGGCGCGGCGGCCTACTGGCGCGACGTGGGCACCCTCGATGCCTACTACGAGGCCCACATGGACCTACGCGCGGTGAGCCCGGCCCTGAACCTCTACAATCGCCAGTGGCCGCTGCGCACCGCGAGCTACGCCGATCCGCCCGCCAAGTTCACCTTCGACGACGACGGGCGGCGTGGCCAGGCCATCGACTCGAGCGTGGCGGGCGGGTGCATCCTGTCCGGCGGGATGGTGCGCAACTCGGTGCTGGGCCGGCACGTGCGCGTGCACACCGGCGCGGTGGTCGAAGACTCGGTGATCCTCGACAACTGCGACATCGGACGACGGGCCCGGATCCGCCGGGCCATCCTCGACAAGAACGTCCGGATCGCGGAGGGATCGACGATCGGCTACGACCTCGCGGAGGACAAGCGACGCCACCACGTGACCGAGTCCGGCATCGTGGTGGTGGAGGGCATGCGCTCCTCCGTCGACATCTCCTCGATCGTCATCTAGCGGGCGCGGGATCGCAGGCGGCGCGGGGTGGCGGGGGTGGGGCTCTGACCACGACCCGTTCCGCCCGCCCTTCGCGTCAGTAGTTCCCAATCCCGAGGCTGAGGACTCTGGCTCCCGACGGAGGAAACGGGTCACCCGCCCCACCCCCGCCACCCCGCGCCGCCCGCGATCCCGCGACGTCGCGGCCAGGGAGAACTGCCGACTTGGTCCTAGTAACCTTTCTGCTTGTCGATCAGGGCGAGGAGCGGGCGGCCGGCGCGCATCCGGCGGAGGTTCTCGCAGAAGGTGTCGATCACGCGGCCGGCCCGGCGCGGTGAGCCGCCCGCGGTGTGGGGCGTGATGACCGCCCGCGGGTGGGTCCAGAGCGGGTGGCTCTTGGGCAAGGGCTCGGGATCGGTGACGTCGAGGCCGACGCCCCAGATGAGCCCCTCCCCGAGCGCGGCCAGCACGTCCTCGCCTCGCACGATCTCCCCGCGCGTGACGTTGATCAGGATCGCGGTGCGCTTCATCTGGAGGAAGCGCTCGCGGGTGAACAGGTGGTGGGTGGCCTTGGTCAGGGGCAGGCCGATCACCACCACGTCGGACGCGCCCAGCAGATCGGCCAGCCGGTCCGCCGGCCAGATCGCCTCCACTCCGGGCTCGGGGTCCACCCGCTCGATATCCACGCCGAGTACCCGCATGCCGAAGCCCACCGCGCGGCGGGCCACCGCGCGCCCGGTGCCGCCGAACCCCACGATGCCCATGGTCTGCTCGTAGAGCTCGCGCTGGTGCACGCGGATCGGCTCGCGCAGCTCGTAGTCCGGCGTGCGGATCGCGGTGTGCAGCCCGCGCGTGAGAGCGAGCAGCAGCGCGAAGGCGTGCTCGGCCAAGTGAATGCCGACCTCGCCCTTCTCGCTGGCCAGCGGGACCGGATGGTTGATCAGCTCGGGGGTGAGGATGCTGTCCACCCCGGCCCCGATCGAGTGGTAGTACACGAGGCGGGTGGCGAGCGAGAACAGCTCGGGGTGCGCGCGCCCGAAGATGACGTCGGTGTCGGGTAGCTCGCGGCGCTGGGCCGCCCGGTCCTTCGCCTCCACGATGCGCGCGCCCGGGCCGGCCGCCTCGAGGATGCGGGCGTGGTCGGCCTCGCTCAGGCCGGAGACGATCAGGTTCGGCGCGAAGAGGATCTTCACGGCCGCGGCGCCTGCAGCTCGGGGATCACCCACTTCGGCGCGCGGCCGGCCGCCACCCGCTGGATGTTGTCGAAGCCGTTGCGGAACCGCGCGGTCCAGTTCTCCCACGTGGGCCCCGCCGAGTGCGGGGTGAGCGTCACGTTCGGCAGCGTGAAGAGCGGGTGGTCCTTGGCGGGCGGCTCGTCGACCAGCACGTCGAGCCCGGCCCCCGCCACCTGGCCGCCCTTGAGCGCGGCGTAGAGCGCGGCCTCGTCCACCACCGGCCCGCGGCAGGTGTTGATCAGGATCGCGTCCCGCTTCATCTGGGCGAGCTCGGCCGCGCCCACCATGTGCCGGGTGGAATCGTCGAGCGGCACGTGGAGGCTCACCACGTCCGAGGTGCGCAGGAGCTCGGGCAGCAGCACGAAGCGGACACCGAGGGCGTCTTCCTCCGCCTCCGTGAGGCGCGCGATGTCGTAGTACTGCACTGTCATGTCGAAGGCGGCCGCGCGGCGCGCCACCTTCTTGCCGATGTTGCCGAGCCCCACGATGCCGAGCGTCTTGCGGGACAGCTCGTAGACTCGCTGGTCGTCGAACCCGCCGACCCGCCACTTTCCGGCCACCACGTCGTTGTGGAAGCGCACCACGCGCTTGAGCACGGCCAGGATCAGCATCAGGGTGTGCTCGGCCACTGCGATGGCGTTGGCCCCGCCGTTGTTGGAGACGGGCACGCCCGCCTTGCGGGCGGCCTCGACGTCCACCCGGTCGTAGCCCGCGGAGAGCAGCTGCACCAGCTTGAGCTTGGGCGCGGAGCGAAAGAACTCGCCGCCCATCTGTCGGGCCAGGCCCAGGTAGTACTCGGCCTCGGCCGCCGCCGCGTAGAACTCGGGCGTGCCGAACTCGGCGATCGCGAGCTCGAAGCCCGGCGGGGTGAGCGAGCGGGCGATCGCGAGAACGGCGTCGGACTGCTTGGGAGCGAACAGGATCTTGGTGGCCATGGCTATTGCTCCGCGAGCGGGATGGTGGCGGTGAGGCAGGGCGCACTGCCGTGGACGCGGGTGGTGTGGCCCTTGCCGGTGGTGTCCTCGACCAGCCGTGCGTCGCCGGGGCCGAAGACGTGCTTGGACCCGTCGCCCAGGCCGATCTCGAGCTGGCCCGAGAGGATGATCACGAACTGGCGCCGCGGCGCCGGATGCCAGTCGATGAAGTTGCCAACCGGGCTCTCCCGGAACGAGATCTGGGTGGTCGCGAGCCCCTTGGTCCAGGTCGGGGTGCGCTCGAGCTCGATCGGTTCGATATGGGACTGCCCATCCTTCCCCGTGTAGAGCCGGAATGTCTTCATGGTGGCCTCGCTGGTGGCGACTGATGGGATGAGCGCGGAGATTATATCATCGGGTGCGCGTCGCGTGATGGCGAGTGGTGACGCGGACTTACGAGGGGATTTTCAGGAGGGGAGCGCACGCCGCAACGGGGGGATCGCACCGAGCCAAGCCGGGGTCAAGCAACGGCAAGAGAGGCACGTGCTGTCAGCCCTGGGCGGC
>Ga0335085_10001673_pt1 | contig 45219 bp, 41 predicted proteins | sample Lox_Sample_45_FD_206712 | JGI IMG/M metagenome (GOLD analysis project Ga0335085, IMG submission 206712) | Soil microbial communities from Loxahatchee National Wildlife Refuge, Florida, United States - Lox_Sample_4.5 | ecosystem: Environmental > Terrestrial > Soil > Wetlands | place: USA...
AGAATTGATTTCCTGCCCCACGTCGTTCGTCGCGCAAGGTGTCTTTCAGTTGGCGTGAATCGCGGCCAATTTTCCTCGCTCACCGAATCAAACTGCGGTGTAATCTTCATCGCAACCAAATTTGCGCGATGTTGTTACGTCATTGGCTCGCTGGCGCTGTCGTCCTGGCAATTGCGGGGAGTTCCCCGGCTCTGTCTGAAGTTTCCACGCCGTACGGCTTGAACACGCGGCCTCAACCGGCCGTCTATCTGTCCATGCCCTCGCGCGCTGACGGCGTCATGCCGCCGCTGCTTTCTCAAACCGGCGCGTTCAAAGACGTCCGCAGCCTGGCTCCCAACCAAAGCCTGTTGCCCTACGATGTCATTGTTCCGTTTTGGTCCGATGGCGCGGTAAAAATCCGGTGGGCTTCCATTCCAAATCAAAAAATAAAATTCTCGCCGGCTGGTGAATGGGTTTTTCCAGCCGGAACTGTTTTTATCAAAACCTTCGAGTTGCCCGTGGACGAAACGAACCCGAATTTAAAACGCCGCCTGGAAACGCGCCTCATCGTGCGCGAGGCCGCCGGCGGCGTTTATGGCGTTACCTACAAGTGGCGCCCGGACAACAGCGACGCCGATTTGCTGGCGACAAACCTGACCGAAATGATTCCGATCAAAACCGCGACCGGCGTCCGCACGCAAATGTGGTATTATCCCAGCCGCCAGGACTGCCTCACGTGCCACACGGCGAATGCCGGATATATCCTCGGCGTCAAAACCCGCCAGCTGAACCGCGATTTAACCTATCCCTCCGGCATCACCGACAACGAACTGCGCACCTGGAATCATCTCGGTTTGTTCGATACGAACCTGAACGAAGCCGATTTCGCGCATCTCCCGAAACTCGCTCGTGCCGACGACTTGAGTCACAGCCTGGAAGATCGTGCCCGCTCCTATCTCGACGCGAATTGCGCCCAATGCCACCGACCGCGCGGCACCGTCGCCTATTTCGACGCACGCTACGACACGCCGCTTTCAAAGCAGGGGCTCATTGACGGCCCGGTGCTGATCGACCAGCGCATCGACAATTCCCGTGTGGTCGCGCCAAAAGACATCTGGCGCTCCATTTTGTACATGCGCGCGAATTCGGTCGAAGGACTCAAGATGCCGCCGCTCGCACGCAATGAAATCGATGAGGCCGGAATGAAATTGCTCCGCGAATGGATTGAAAGTTTGCCGGGACGGCTGGTCTTGCCGCCGCCGACGATTTCGCCGGGCGGCGGAAACTACGACAAGCCAATCACGGTCACTTTGGCCTCCGAAGCCGGCGCCGTGATTCGCTATACGTTGGATGGAACCGTACCGACGCCGTCGGATTTATTGTATCAAAAGCCTGTGACCTTAAGCGCCCCGACTATCTTTCGCGCCAAGGCATTTAAGGAAGGTTCGACCGAGAGCATCACGGCACAGGAAATCTTTATTATCAACAACAGCGCGGACAACAATGATCCAGCAAAAAACTGATCTTTCGTGTTATTTGCTGTTTGGCACGACGGTCACGCCCCACGGACTTCCTGGCGATTTCACTTTCAGAACTTCTTTTTCCGTCGCGAGGTCCACGACTGAAACATCGTCCGACGGCCCGTTCGCCGCGAAGAGATATTTTCCATCCGGCGACAACGCAATGCCCCAGGGACGCGTGCCGACCTTGATGGTGTTCAGCGTTTGCAGAGTGTTGGCATCCACCACACACACAGTTCCGGCGCGTCCGCAGCCTGCGTAGACTTTTTTGCCATCCGGCGAAACCTGCACGCATTGCGGCCGGGAGCCTTTGGGCAGCTTGACGGTCTTGAGCAGCTTTTGATTCTGCGAATCGATCAGGTTCAATTCGCCAGCCGATTCTGAAGGAACAATTGCGCGCGAACCATCCGGCAAAAAGCTGATGCTCCGCGGGCGCAAGCCGACACGCATCTGTCCGATGACTTTGTATGTATCGGCATCAATCGCAAAAACATCGCCCGCCGTTTCGCATGTCACGTAAAACACTTTGTCGTCGGGCCGAACTCCCACGCCTTCCGGTTCGCGGCTCACGGGAACGAAGGTGATGACCTTGCCCGTCGCCGGATCCAGCACCGTTGCCGTGCCGGTATCCTCGTTCGAAATAAAAAGCCGCTTGCCGTCCGTGCTCAGGCAGAACTGTTCCGGATCGGAGCCGGCGGGAATTTTGCGAAGAAATTTCTTTTGCGCCACGTCCACAATCCCGATGCCGTCGGCGGATTTGTCGGATTTCGCGTTGTCGTCATCGTCATCATGCCCCTTTTCGAAAATGGGATTGCCGTTGGCATCGAGTTTGGGCGGCGGCTCAATCGGCGTGCCACTCAGCGCGACATAGACGGTTTTGCCATCCGGACTCGCATGAATGCCGCGCGGACGTTTTCCCACGGCAATCGTGTCCGTCACCTTGAAATTCGCTCCGTCGATGACCGTGACCGTACCGCCTTTTTCGTTGGAAACAAAAATCTGGTAATCGCCGCCCGTCTGGCTCCTTACGGAAGCACAAAACAAGATTGCAGCGCAAAAAGCCGAACCGGAGACAACGAACCGAAGCAGTGATTTCATAATAGATGGGTAAAACATCGTATTTCCAAATAAAAGCTTTTTTGCAGACTGGACACGGTGGAAGGGCGGGCTATATTGGCACCGAAGTCCACCGTAAAAAGAAAGCGTTTTATGCAGAACGAACAAGTTGAAGTTTGGACCACACCGGATTTTGAAGCCATTCCGACCAACATGGAATGCACGGCGTACTCTGAGACGCTGTAATCGGTCTATTCTCATTGCGCGCCGTCGTCTTTTCTGGCGTTTTGCCGGAATGTAAGGCCGTCGGCGTCCAAGGAAAACGGAGCCGTCCCTTTCTGACTCGCTTCCACGAATTCCGTCAGTGTCTGCCGATTGGGTGAAAATTGACACGCGGGATCGGTGACCGCCGCGTCACCGGCGATCAAAGCCGCCTGGCAGCGGCATCCTCCAAAATCCATTTCCCGAAATTCGCAACTGTGGCACGGCTCGGGCATCCATTCCGTGCCGCGAAAACGGTTGAACGCATCGGACTCCCTCCAAATCCAGGCCAAAGATTTCTCTCGCACAATATCAAAGCGCATCGATTTGATTTCATGCGCCGTGGGGCAGGGGAGAACTTCGCCGATTGGATTCACGGTAAGATGTTTTTGTCCCCAGCCGTGCATGCAGGGCTTTGGCCGGTCACTGTAATAATCGGGCACGACGAACAGCACTTCCATCCTGCCGAGCAACCGCTGTTTCGCTGCGCTCGCAACCTGCGTGGCGTGTTCGATCTGCGAACGCGACGGCAGAAGCGTGCCGCGATTTTTGAAAGCCCAACCGTAATATTGCGTGTTCGCCAGTTCCAGCCGTTCGGCTCCCAATGTCTCGGCGAGCGCGATGATTCGCTCCAAGCGCCCGATGTTGCCGCGATGCAAAACGACATTCATCGTCAGTGGAAATCCGAATTCCCGCACAAGTTGCGCGGCTTGCAATTTGTTCGCGTGCGCGGAGGTTCCCGCGATGCGGTCCGCAAGCGTTTCCTCGTCGGATTGAAAACTGACCTGGATGCTGTCCAATCCCGCCCGCTTCAATTCCTCGATCCGCCGGCGGCTGAGGCCAAGTGAACTCGTGATAAGATTGGAATAGAGTCCCGCCGCGCGCGCTGCCGCCACAAGCTGAACGAGGTCCGATCGTTGCAACGGTTCACCACCGGAAAAACCCACGTGCAACACGCCCAGTTCCGCGGCCTCATTTAGAACCCGCCGCCACTCGTCGGTTGTCAATTCGCCGGCTTGTGCGGCGAGTTCGAGAGGATTGGAGCAGTAAGGACAATGCAGCGGGCACCGATGCGTTATTTCAGCCAGCAAACTGAATGGTCTGGGCGCGGGGCGATTCATTGAGTTGTTCCCGGCATCTCCAGCAAATTCCGTTCGCGCAACCGATGGAGATATTCGGCCACCTGCGGGGAAATTTCCTGCGATGTCTTTTTGTATCGCGCCGCCAGCTTGTCCACCATTTCCTGAAACGTCACTTCGCCGGTGCAAAGTTGTGCAATGGCATGCCCGGTCGGGTTCAGCATCAGCACGCCTTCGGGATACAGAAGGACGGGCTTGCCCGTGACTTTGTCGGTTTGCAGACGCGCGCGGGAAGACAGTTTCGGGTGGATGTCGGAAGGCGGCAATTGCATCGATGCTCCCACATTAAGCTGCCGGGCGTCCTGCTGCAATCGAATCCAGCATTGACCACAGCACGTCGCACTTGAACGACAGCGCGCGCACGGCTTCCTCCTGCAGCTCGCGCGTGTTGCAATAGGTCATGGTCAATACCAGGCCTTCCTTCGAATCAATGCCGGCCTGTCTCACGCGGCTTTTGAAATAATCAAAACCCCACGGCTGGACCCACGTGTAATATTTCTCGAACGCAGCCAGCCTTTGCGACATCAAATCCGGCGCGAACAATTCCGTCAGCGATGACGCGATCGCCACCGGCCACGGTTTCGTCCTTGCAAAATTCACATAAGCGTCCACCGCAAACCGCACGCCCGGCAGGATATGGCGTTCATCGAGGATTTCCTCGCGATTCATGCCGCACGCCTCGGCCAGTTTCAGCCACGCTTCGATGCCGCCTTCTCCCTCGCGCGTGCCGTCGTGATCCGTGATGCGATGCAACCACATGCGCCGCACTTCACGGATTGGAATATTCGAAATAATCGCCGCATCCTTGATCGGAATGCTGCGCTGGTAATAGAAACGGTTCGCCACCCAGTCGCGGATCGCCTCGGGCGACAGCTTGCCCTCGTTCATGAGGACGTGAAACGGATGCTTGTGATGATACGAGCGCGTGCCGATGGCGCGGAGGCGTTCGGTGAATGTTTTGTTGTCCAATGGTTCGTGTTCCATTTTCAAATCTCAATTTCCATCCCGTCGCGCCCGACCGTGCATCCAGCGGCTGCCACTTCCGCGGCCTCGGGCGAGCCGTCGATTAAAATCGGGTTGGTGTTGTTAATGTGAGTGTAAATCTTGTGCCGTACCGAAAGTTGCGCAAGCGTCTTCAGGCTGCCGGCCGGTCCCGAAATTGGCAGATGACCCATGTCGGATGCGGACAGTTTTCCGAGCTCCTGGTCGCGCATCTCGTTTTCGGTCCAAAATGTTCCATCGAAAAGCAACACGTCGCAATCCGCCAGCATTTGCAAAGCCGCCTCCGTCAACGCCGCCACATCCGGTAGAAAGAGCAGTCGTCCTCCCGTTCTCTTGTCAACGATTCGATAGCCCATGACATTTCCTGCTGCCGTCGCGGTTGCCGCCTTTGAAAAGCGCGGTGGTTTGCCGGGCAGGGGAATGGCCTCGCAAAACAGGCCGCTTTCGGAACCATCGCGTCTCAAAAGTGCCTGCGATGCCTTTGACGGCTCGATCCATTCCATTCCGCAAAATGAGTTCAACACCGATGCAAAGGACAAATCTTCCGAAAGCGCCCGGCGCACAGCAGCAGTCGCGTGAACCCGGAGTTTTTCGCCCTCGCGCAGCAGCAATAATCCGAGCGTATGATCCAAATCGGCATTCGTTGCCAGCACGGCTTCAATGGGCGAGTTGCGTGCGCCGCGATTCGCCGGGTGGAGGGCTGGAAAATTTTCGATTTGCACGCGGATATCAGGCGAGGCATTCAGCAGGAACCAGCTTTTGCCATCGGCGCTGATGGCCACGGACGATTGCGTGCGTGGACGGACGCGCCCGCCGCTGCGGGCCTCGCGGCACACGGCGCAATAGCAATTCCACTGCGGCACGCCTCCACCGGCAGCCGTGCCGAGCAAATGTATGTGCATCGGCACAATCTATTGCTTCATAGCATTCTCCGACAATCCCTTTTAGTCAAAAAACAACGACCGCCGGTGTTTGATGGTGCTCGGCAGGGTAAACGTTAACCCCAATTCCACAGAACATTTTCTAACACTCTGCCCTGAATAAGCGAATTTGCTCTAATGCAACTTCGATAAGTTTTGTTTTTTCATTTTGGCCGGTCGTCTCCTATCATGAGCCGCACTATAAATTATGTGGAAAAAAATGTTTCAGCGGCGCGGATTGCGGCAGATTCCGGAAATTGGCGAAGGCGCCACTTTTCTTCAGAAATGGGGATTCATAGGCATCCTGATTGGCATAGGCGCCGGAGTTGGCGCGTTGGTGCTCACTTGGTTCATTGGAATAGTCACTCATTTCTTCCTGGGCTGGATTGTGGGATACACGCCTCCGCTTCCCGGTGGCGAAGGCGGCACGGAGCATTATGTTTTTCACGCGGCGCGTTGGTGGTTGCTCCCGGTCGTGACCGCGGGCGCGGGCCTGCTGGGTGGCTTGTTGACCTGGAAATTCGCGCCCACTACCGCCGGCATCGGCACGAACGCCGCCATCCGCGCGTTTCACAAGAACGAGCGGGTAAAGTTTCACATCTCGATTTTTAAACTCATCACTTCCGGCATCACGATTGGCGGCGGCCTCACCTCCGGCCGCGAAGGTCCCATCGCGCAAATCGGCGCGGCGACGGGCGCCAGCATTGCCGATGCGCTCAAACTGACCGCACGCGAGCGGAATATCGCCCTCGCCGCCGGATTGGGCGCGGGCATCGCGGCCATTTTTAAAGCGCCGTTGGCCGGGGCCATCATCTCGGCGGAAATTTTTTACAAGGAGGATTTTGAAGTCGAAGCGCTGGTGCCCGGGCTTATCGCCTCGGTGGTCGGCTATACAATCGTCGGCGCCGTGACGGGGTTTCAACCTGTATTCAATCCGCCGGAGACGATTACTCAGTTCGACCATCCTTTTTCGCTGATTCTGTTCGCGCTTTTGGGTGTCGGCTGCGCCCTGATGGCGCGCTTCCTGTTCGCGGTCTTTTTTCAAATCGAGACGTTTTTCAAACGGTTTCCCTTGTGGGTGGCGACGATGATTGGAGGACTTTGTGCCGGCATCATTGGACTGGCCATTCATCCGGTCGTGGGGACCGGCTACGGTTGGGCGCAATTTGCGATTTCGCAACAAACCGACATGCTTTCGCCCTGGATGCTTCTGCTCGCTGCGTTCGCCGAAATCGTCTGCGCGTCGTTGACGCTCGGTTCAGGAAATTCCGGCGGCGTTTTCGGCCCGTGCGTCGTCACCGGTGGAATGTTCGGTGGCGCGTTCGGTTACGCGGCGGCCTATTTTTTCCCGGCGGCCGTCCCACATCCCGGCACCTACGCCATCGTTGGCATGATTGCTTTTTTTGCCGCGGCGGCCAAGGCGCCGATTTCGACCATCATCATGATCTCCGAAATGACCGGCGGCTATGGTCTGCTGGGGCCGGCGATGTTCGCGGTCGTAACCGCGTTTATATTATCCGGAAAACGAACCATCTTCCCGGCCCAGGTCCACAGCAGAATCGATTCGCCTTTCCACGCGGATGAATTCGAACCCATCGTGCTGCGCAAGGTGAAGACCGCCGACGTCATGATTCATCTTCCGGTTTACATCAACTCCAGCGCGCCGGTGGCCGACGCGATGAATTTGATCGGTGACTATGGCCTGGCGAGTTTGCCTGTCGTGGAAAACAACAAATTGACGGGTCGCATTACGCTGCTGGCGATCCACCGAATCGCCGAAGAAAAACGCCAGGCGGTCGCCGTCAAAGAAATCATGTCTCCTGAAGTGAATGCCGCATTCCCCGATGAAGACCTCTTCACGATTCTAAAACGATTCGCCGCGCGCGACGTCGGCAACCTCCCGGTCGTCAATCACGACTTGCCCGACCGCCCCATAGGCCTGGTAACAAGATCCGGCCTGTGGGCAGCACTCGAGACTGCCAAAGAGCAGCTCGCTGCGCAGCATCGATAGAGTTGTTTCAAAATAACTTCCCGAAGCGCGATTGGATACGCGGGACCAGTGCCCCGTGTTTTCCATCTGTTTCGGCGCAGAAAACAAAGTGGAGACAGGCAGGACGCCTGTCCCACGTTCTTCTTTGTCCCCTTACAAATTTGTAATCATCCGGAAAGTTTCCTGTCATGGAGCGCCTTTCTAAGATTTTAGAGACAAAAACAATATTTAACTCAAAACGTATGAAAAAAATGTTCAATGCACTCAACCATAAGGCCACTACCAGCGCGCTTTTGGCGCTCGGCCTGTTATTGGCCGGCTCCGCCGTTGCCTTTGATGCTGCCAAAGACAAAGCGGATCATCCCGCGGTCAACGTACCGATGGATGAAACCTCCGTGTCTCGCGACACATTGCCGCACGGCAGCTACGCCACCGTTGTTAAGAAAGTCACGCCGGCCGTCGTAAAAATCGTCACGACGACCAAGGTGACGGAGAATTCCATGCAAGAGCAATTTCCCGGGTTCGATGATCCCTTCTGGCGCCGATTCTTCGGCGATCAATTCCGCCGCGGTTTCCCGCAAGGCCCATCCACTGAAATCCAGCACGGCCTCGGCTCCGGCGTTATTGTTACCAAGGACGGTTATATCCTGACGAACAACCACGTCGTGGATGGCGCGAAAGAAGTGAAAGTAACGCTCCAGGATGGCCGCGAATTCACCGCGAAAGTCGTCGGCCGCGATCCGAAGTCAGACATCGCCGTCGTGAAAATTGATGCCACCGATCTGCCAACCGTTCCGCTCGCCGACAGCGAGAAAGTGGAAATTGGCGACGTGGTGCTTGCCATCGGCAATCCGTTCGGCATCGGCCAGACGGTAACCTCCGGCATCGTGAGCGCCAAAGACCGCGGCAACATGGGCATCGAGGATTATGAAGACTTCATCCAAACGGATGCCGCCATCAATCCGGGCAATTCCGGTGGTGCGCTTGTCGACATCGACGGCCGCCTGATTGGCATCAACACCGCCATCCTGAGCCGTTCGGGCGGCAACCAGGGCGTGGGCTTCGCGATCCCGTCCGACCTCGCGCGCACGGTGATGGAAAGCCTCATCAAGACCGGGCACGTCACCCGCGGTTATCTCGGCGTGATGATCCAAAACGTAACTCCTGATCTCGCCTCCGAGTTCAAACTCAAGAGCGACAAAGGCGCGCTTATCAGCGACGTGGTGCCGGATGGCCCTGCGGATAAAGCCGGTCTGAAAAATGGCGACGTGGTCGTTGAATTCAATGGTCATCCCGTTATCGACAGCCGCCGCCTGCAACTCGAAGTTGCCAGCACAAAACCCGGTTCGACTGTGCCCGTGGAAGTTCTCCGCGACGGCGACAAGAAATCGGTTGACGTGACCGTGAAGCAACTTCCTGGAACGGAAAAACTCGCGGAAAACAATTCGAACAGCGATCAAGACACCGGCACGCTGAACGGTGTGCAGGTCGCCGACCTCGATCAGCAAGCGCATGAGCAATACAACGTGCCGAAGGACGTGAAAGGCGCCGTTGTTACGCAGGTGGATCCGGGCTCAGCCGCCGCCGAAGCGGGTCTCCGCTCCGGTGATGTGATTCAGGAAATCAATCGCAAACCGGTGAAAGACGCTGAAGACGCCGTGAAGCTGACGGAAAATTCCGACACCAAACGCACCCTGGTGCGGGTTTGGGATAACGGCGGAAGCCACTACATCGTGGTCGACGAAAGTCACAACGAAGGCTGATAACTTCCATCCCCACGCGCCCTCCCGGACCTTGTTCCTCACAAGCCGGGAGGGCTTCTTGTTTCGGGGAGGGCCCGGCGAGCCGCTCGTGGGGGCGGGTTTCATAGAATTTTCAGCTTGGTTGCCAAAGCGGGATTATCATTATGAACGAAGACATGCGCATTCTGGTTGTTGAAGACGACGACAAAATCGCTTCATTCCTGGTTAATGGATTGAAACAAAGTGGTTATGCCGTGGACCGCTGCGCGGACGGCGAGCGTGCGTTCGGTCTCGCTCAATCCGTCGCCTACGATGCCGCCGTTGTGGACATCATGCTGCCCAAGCTCGACGGCCTGAGTCTCATTCAACAACTCCGCTCGAGAAATGTCCGAGTCCCGGTGTTGATTCTCAGCGCGCGAGCTTCCGTGGATGACCGCGTGCGCGGGCTGCAGGCGGGCGGGGACGATTATCTGACGAAGCCCTTCGCGTTTTCCGAATTGCTCGCGCGGGTGCAGGCGTTGATTCGCCGCGCCACTCAATCGGTCGAGCCGACGCGTCTGATCGCCGGGAGTCTTACGCTGGATTTGCTCACGCGCGACGTGGAACGCGATGGCAAAAAAATTGATTTGCAGCCGCGCGAATTCGCGTTGCTCGAATATCTCATGCGCAATCCCAACCGGGTCGTCACCAAGACCATGATCCTGGAGCATATTTTTGATTACAGCTTCGACCCGCAAACAAATGTTGTCGACGTGCTCGTGCACCGGGTCCGGGGAAAAGTGGACCCGGACAAAAACATGATTCACACGACTCGAGGTGTCGGTTATGTCCTTCGGCCTGCTTAATTCGGTGCGGCGAAATGTCGGAGTCCGCCTCGGACTCTGGCATGCCTTCATATTCGCGTGCGGCAGCGTCGCGCTGCTCGGCATCGCGTATTACCTGTTGGTGAGCGTGATCGCGAATAAAGACCGCGAACTGGTCCAGGCCCGCCTCCGCGAATACGCCGCCGTCTACCACGCCGGCGGGTTGTCTGCCTTGCGCAACACGCTCCAGGATGAACAGGAAAATCAAAAGACGTTTTTCGTCCGCGTGGTGAATGTCTGGGACGATGTGGTCCTCGCCAATATTCCGAATGACTGGATTACTTTCCATGACCCGGGCGGATTCGCCGATTACCGGCGCCGCGTGGGCGAAGTGGTGGTGCGCGTCCCGAAAGACGCGGAAAGGGATTTCCTGATTGCCTCCGCGGTGCTCCCGGACGGTTCGTTGCTGCAAGTGGGCCACAGCACTGACAGCCGCCAGGCGTTGCTGAATCCGGTCAAGCGCGATTTCATCATCGTGGGCGCCATTACGGTTCTCGTGAGTTTCGTGTTGGGCGCACTGTTCGCGCATCGCACACTGTTGCCCGTCCGGCAAATTGTCGCCACGGCCCGTTCCATCATCAACACGCGCCAACTCGACGCGCGTGTGCCGGCGGGCAAATCGGATGATGAACTCGCCGAACTCGTGCGCCTCTTCAACACATTGCTCGATCAAAATCAATCGCTGATCCGCGCCATGCGCGAGTCACTCGACAACGTGGCTCACGATTTGCGCACACCACTGACTCGCCTGCGCGGCACGGCAGAGCTCGCTCTGCAGTCGGGCACGGAAGCCGGAGCCACACGGGAGGCCCTGGCCGACTGCGTTGAAGAATCCGAGCGCGTCCTCAACATGCTCAATACGCTGATGGACATCACCGAAGCCGAGTCCGGAACAATGCGTTTGCAGCGGGAACCCGCGGATTTATGCCAATTGCTCCGTGAAGTGATGGAACTCTACGAATATGTTGCCGATGAAGGCAAAGTGACCGTGCGCGCCGATTTGCCTGCCGCCTGTGAAGCGGTTGTGGATCGAAATCGCATTCGGCAGGTTTTCGCCAATCTGCTGGACAATGCCATCAAATACACACCGCCAAATGGCAGCGTGACCATCTCCGCACAGGAAGAGCCCGGCCGTGCCGTGGTGCATTTCTGCGACACGGGCGTGGGCATTCCGGCCGAGGAACAGGACAAGATCTGGGCGCGCCTTTATCGCGGTGACAAAAGCCGCTCGCAACGCGGCCTTGGTCTCGGTTTGAGCCTCGTCAAAGCAGTTGTGGAAGCGCATCACGGGCAGATCTCCGTCACGAGTAAAAACGGCAGCGGCTCCGATTTCACGGTCACCTTGCCAAAAGGTGAAGTGAGTGTGGCAGCTGACGTCAGGAGGCTCTGATTTCCCAGTGTTTCAGTTTGAGCCTCCTGACGTCGGCTGCTACAGGATTCGCGGAGACGAGGCGCTCGAGGAATAGGGCGCGAAGTAGAACTTTCTCCCTTGCGCTCGGCTGCGTTGCGGCCATCTTCACCGCCGTGTCTGTGATCGCCGACGATTTCGATTCCGCTGGTGTCAAAATTCACTACTCCTTTCGAGGGCAGGGGGAGCCGGTGATTCTCATCCACGGCCTTTATTCCAGCGGCCGCGTGAATTGGGACTCGCCCGGTGTTTCCGCGCGACTCGCCGGGCATTTTGAGGTGATCACGTTTGATTGCCGTGGCCATGGCCGGTCGGACAAACCCCAGGCGGAAGATGCTTACGGAATCAATATGGTCGGAGATGTCATCCGGCTCATGGACCATTTGAAGATCCGAAAGGCGAGCGTGGCCGGCTATTCCATGGGTGGCGCAATCGGCTTGAAACTGATAGTCACGCATCCTGAGCGTGTGAATCGCCTGGTGCTTTGTGGGATGGGCTGGCGAAAACCAGGCGCACCCTTGCACCGTTTTTGGGAAACCGCACAAGCGGAGCGCTTCAAGCGCTCCGACGTTCCGCCCGCCTGTGAAAAGAGTTTTCCTGCTTTGTCAGTTACCGAGCAGGAAATCAAAGCGGTGACCCTTCCCGTTGAGATAATCGTCGGCGACAGCGACCCCTATCGAGAATGGTATGTGAAACCCTTGCACGCGGTTCGTCCCGATTGGCCGGTGCACATCATTGCGGGAGCCGGACATATCAATTGCCCTGTGAAAGCCGATTTCAAGACGCAATTGAAGGTTGCATTAGAGAAACCACACACTTGACGACGGCCAAACTCATTAGAAATTAACTCCATGCAAATGGACAAGCTGACGCTTAAATCGCAGGAAGCATTACAGGAAGCCCAACGTATCGCCCACGGCTTTTCCCACCAGGAAATCGACGGCGAGCATCTCATGCTGGCCCTCATCGGGCAGACGGACAGCCTGATTCCTGATTTGCTCGAAAAAATCGGCGTCCCGACCGCCACGCTGAAGCCCGACCTCGAACGCGAGCTCAATCGCCGACACAAAGTCCAGGGCACCAGCACCAGCGATGTCTATCTCAGCGCGAGCATGAAAAAAGTGCTCGATGCCGCCCAATCCGAAGCCACCAAGCTCAAGGACGATTACGTCAGCACCGAACATCTGCTGCTCGGTCTGATCGACCAGGGCGACGCCTCCTTGAAGAAAATTTTCCAGACGCACGGCCTGAAACGCGACGCCGTCCTGCGCGCCCTGGCCGATCTTCGCGGCAACCAGCGCGTCACTGACCAAACCCCCGAAGATAAATTCCAGGCCCTTGAAAAATACGGCCGCGACCTCACCGCGCTCGCCAAGCAGGGAAAAATTGATCCCGTGATCGGCCGCGATGAAGAAATCCGCCGCGTCATGCAGGTGTTGACGCGCCGCACCAAAAACAATCCCGTGCTCATCGGCGAACCCGGCGTCGGCAAAACCGCCATCGCCGAAGGCCTCGCGCGCCGCATCGTCAGCGGTGACGTTCCGGAATCGTTGAAAAATAAAAAGCTCGTCGCCATGGACCTTGGGGCGATGATTGCCGGCGCGAAATATCGTGGTGAATTCGAAGAACGCCTCAAAGCTTTTCTCAAGGAAATCGTTGCGAGTGAGGGCCGCATTTTGCTTTTCATTGACGAACTGCACACGCTTGTTGGCGCGGGTGCTGCCGAAGGCGCCACCGATGCCGCCAATATCATGAAACCGCAACTGGCCCGCGGCGAGTTGCGCACCATCGGCGCGACGACGCTTGACGAATATCGCAAGCATATCGAAAAAGATCCTGCGCTGGAGCGCCGCTTTCAGCCTGTTTTCGTGACCGAACCGACCGTGGAAGCCACCATCGCGATTTTGCGCGGCCTCAAAGAGCGTTACGAAGTCCATCACGGCGTGCGCATCCAGGACTCCGCGCTCGTTGCCGCCGCCACGCTTTCGCATCGTTACATCACCGACCGTTTTCTGCCGGACAAAGCCATCGACCTCGTTGATGAAGCCGCCTCGCGCATCAAAATGGAACTCGATTCCAAGCCGACGGAACTCGACCAGCTGGATCGCCAGATTCTGCAACTCGAAATCGAGCGCACGTCTCTCTCGAAAGAGAAAGACCCCGCCAGCAAGGAGCGCCTCAAGCGCCTCGACGAAGAACTCGCCAACCTCAAGGACAAAGCCAAAGCCCTCACCGCGCAGTGGCAAAACGAAAAAGCCGCCGTCAACGCGGTAAGCATCGCCCAATCCCAATTGGAACAGGCCAGGACCGAATTGGAGCAGGCCCAGCGCGTCGGCGATTTGACCAAATCCGCCGAAGTTCAGTACGGCAAAATTCCTGAGCTGGAAAAGAAGCTTGCCTCGCTCGAAAAACAATCAGCCAAAGCGACCCGCCATTCTCTCCTCCGCCAGGAAGTCACCGATGAAGACATTGCGCGCGTCGTTGCCTCGTGGACCGGCATTCCGGTTTCGCGCATGCTGGAGAGCGAGCGCCAAAAGCTCGTTAAAATGGAGGAACGCCTGCAGCAGCGCGTCATCGGCCAGCGCGAAGCCATCGAGGCCATTGCGAACGCCGTGCGCCGTTCCCGCAGCGGCCTGCAGGATCCGAATCGGCCAATCGGCTCGTTTATTTTCCTCGGCCCGACCGGCGTCGGCAAAACCGAAACCGCCCGCGCTCTCGCCGAATTTTTGTTCGACGACGAAAACGCCCTGATTCGGATCGACATGAGCGAATACATGGAAAAGCACGCCGTCGCGCGTCTCATCGGTGCGCCGCCCGGTTACGTCGGCTACGAAGAAGGCGGGCAGCTCAGCGAGGCCGTCCGCCGCCGGCCATATTCAGTCGTGCTATTCGACGAGATCGAAAAAGCGCACGCCGACGTTTTCAACATTCTCCTTCAGGTGCTCGATGACGGCCGTCTCACGGATGGGCAGGGGAGGACGGTGGATTTCAAGAACGCAATCATCATCATGACGAGCAACATCGGCTCGCCCATCATTCAGGAATTCTACAACGAGAAAAAAATGACGCCCGCCGACCTCGCGGAAATGGAGCGGCTCGTGCGCAGCGAATTGAAAGCGCAATTCCGTCCGGAATTTTTGAATCGCGTCGACGACATCATCATCTTCCACAACCTTGATGAAGACCAAATCTCGCGCATCGTGGACATCCAGTTGGAACGATTGAACAAGCGCCTCGCGCAACAACAACTCACATTGGAAGTCGATCGTTCCGCGAAAAAGTTGCTCGCGAAGGAAGGTTTCGACCCGCAATTCGGCGCGCGCCCGCTGAAACGCGCCATCCAGGATCAATTGCTCAATCCGCTCGCCACGAAAGTCCTCGTCGGCGATTTTAAACCCGGCGACCACATCAAAGTCGCCGCCAATGACGGCGAATTGGTGTTCGAGAACAAATGACCTGCGAAAAGCAAAGCACGCGCTCCAAGCGCGCCGTATCAGCAATAAGTCTTTTACAACCACGGCAATACCGACAGCGAGTATTTTTGGAAATGTTCGTAAAAGGTTTCGAGCTATCGATGGGTTTTGTTTGCCTCAAGCAAATGCGCTAAGATTTCCTTGTTATAAGCTTCGGCATAAATGATCGCCTCTCTCACCAGCGGGGTGGCGCAGCCGCAAGGCAATGAGAGCCTGGGCAATTTTTCCACCAAAGCCAGATGCTCGGGAGGGACTCCAATCGGCATACACGCAATGGTTCCGGTAAACGCTATTTGTGGCTTTCCTGCAGCGATGTCGGTTTGTGAGGCAGCTATGGCCGAACGCTGAATTTCCTCCGGCGTACCGGTTTTCAATATCGGAGGGCCGTCGAGCTCGGGATTCCACATGCGAAAATTTCCTTTCGGTTACTTCGCCTTCAACTTCAAAAAATTCTTTAAAATCTGCCGGCCGTTCTCAGTGAGAATGCTTTCGGGATGAAATTGGACTCCCCAGATGGGATATTCCTTGTGCTTCACGCCCATGATTTCGCCCTCCTCGGTCTCTGCGGTGATCTCGAGGCAGTCCGGAATGGAATCGCGCTGGATGACCAGTGAGTGATAGCGCGTGGCCGCGAACGGATTTGGCATCCCCTCAAACAAATCCTTTCCGTTGTGCTTAATTGGCGAGGTCTTCCCGTGCATCATGCGATAATTCACAATCACATTTCCACCGAATGTGTGGCCGATGCATTGGTGCCCCAGGCAAACGCCGAATAACGGAATCTTCGGCCCGAACTCGCGGATAATTTCATTCGACAAACCCGATTCGCGCGGCGAGCAGGGGCCCGGCGAGACGAGGATGCGCTCTGGATTGAGCTCGCGAACCTTGTCGATGGAAATCTGGTCGTTGCGATGGACCTGCATTTCCACTTTCAACTCGCCCAAGTATTGCACGAGGTTGTAAGTGAACGAATCGTAATTGTCGATGACCAGAATCATTGGCGATAAAATAACACAGGAAGCAGTTTTGAAAATCAGGAACTTTTTCGCTTCCGCTTTGCCTTGAACAACTCCAACTGCGGCTCCCTGAAGAAATCGTAATTCTTCAAAATCCGGATCATTTGCAGCAAATCCGACTTCTGATAATTCCGGTTCACCTCGATTTTCCCGACCAGGTCCGCCAGCAGCGTGCGGAAGGGAATCACCGCGTCCACGCCCTTGGAGCGGAGCAGGGCGATGCTCTCCGCACGCGACTGCTCGCCCTGCGGCAGCGCCGGGATCACGAGAATCTTGAGCGTGGGGACATTCTCGCCGAAAACACGCGCTGCCTGTTGAAAGACTTTCGTGCCCACGAAGCGAAAAATTTCCGGCGTGCTCGTGATGCGCGCCGAACTGAATGTCTCCGTATGCCAGCCTTTCACCGCCACGATGGCCCGCTCGATCGACGCCAAATCCGACGAAGTCAGCACAAAGGGCAAATCGCCCTCGCGCTTTTGCGGGTGCGGATTCAGCACAAAAAAATCGATGTCGTCCTCCTCGCGTTTATTCTGCGCAATGTATTTCCGGTGCTGCCGAATCAAAAATTCGTGCAGCTCGAAATATTCACGGACGATGGTTTCACTAACGGAACTCATAGTGAAGTAGTGGCACGGACGTCCCGCCCGTGCATTTCAATTGCCTGGCGTTCATGGAGAAATGGAATCCAGAGTTTCCTGAATGAGCGCCTCTGGCACCTGCCGCCCCCAAACCGTTTCGCCAATTTTTTTCGCGAGCACAAATTTGATTTCCCCCGCGCTCACCTTCTTGTCGAGACGCATCGCGGCAAAGAGCTTTTTGCGTTGAGCGGCGGTCAGGCGGATTTGCGTCGGCAGTTCCGCGACTTGAAAGAGCGTGCGGATGCGCTCTGCCTCCAGATTGGGCAATCCAAGCACCGCGGTGGAAATGCGGGCCGCCGCCACTTGCCCGATCGAGATTGCTTCGCCGTGCAGATATTTTCCGTAGCCGGAAATATTCTCGATGGCGTGGCCGATCGTGTGTCCGAAGTTCAAAATGGCCCGCAACCCGCTTTCTGTTTCGTCCTGCCCGACGACGTCGGCCTTGATTTCGCAGCAGCGCGCGATGACGTCCGTGAGCGTTTCCGCATCGCGGCCGAGCAATTCCGGCAGGTCGTGCTCCAATCGGCCGAAGAGTGCCGCGTCGTAAATGATTCCGTACTTGATCACCTCGGCGAGCCCGGCGCGAAATTCGCGCTCCGGCAGCGTGCGCAACATATTGAGATCGCACAGGACGAGGCGTGGCTGATGAAACGCGCCCACGAGATTCTTCCCCGATTTCAAGTTTACGCCCACCTTGCCGCCGACGGAACTATCCACCTGCGCGAGCAGCGTCGTTGGCACTTGCACAAAAGCGATTCCGCGAAGATAAGTCGCGGCCACAAAACCCGCGAGGTCGCCCACCACACCGCCGCCGAGCGCTACGATAAACGACTTGCGCTCCAACCGATGCTTCGCGAGCGCGTCGTAGCACTGCTCGACCACCTTCAGGCTCTTGGCCGTTTCGCCCGCTGGAACCGTGATGAGCACGGAATCGAATCCCGCCTTTTTCAAACCGGCCTGCGCCGCCCTGGCGAAGCGTGGAGCGACATTCCGGTCGGAAATAACAGCGCAGCGATTGCCGAGTTTCAGCCCGGCGCAATGCCGGCCTAAATCAGAAAGCAATCCCGCACCAATCTTGATCTCATAACTGCGAGCGCCGAGCGGCACTTGGACGATACGCACGCGGGGAGGATAAAGCCTGCCGCACTCATGTCAAAGTTTTGCGGAATGCCATGCAGCAGCGCTCTATGGCCGGCAGCGCGGCATGCATGGAGAGGTGAACCTGCTCCAAAAAAGTCCGCACTCCAAGTGCCGTCAGGCGCGAAATCTCTGTAGCAGCGCATCTCGAGAACAAAACAAGCTCCAGAGGAGCGACATCGTCCGGGTTTTGAAGCCGAATATGCCGCCCGGTGGACTTTGAGCCGCTCCGCCTTAATCCTCTTTATTTCCTGCCGGCGGGGATTAATGTTCCCCCATGCCACAAACGCCGCACATCGAAAAACATTTCACCGCCAGCGACATCGTGCGCGACATCGTCATTGGCATGTCCGATGGCCTCACGGTTCCTTTCGCGCTGGCCGCCGGGTTGACGGGCGCGATTGCACAATCAAAAATCATCGTCACCGCCGGTTTTGCGGAAATCGCAGCGGGCTCCATTGCCATGGGCCTGGGTGGTTACCTGGCGGCGCGTGGCGACGCCGAACATTACGCGAGCGAGCGGATTCGTGAAGAACAGGAAGTTGTCGCCGTGCCGGAACTCGAAGCCCGGGAAGTCCGGGACATCTTTAAAAGCTACGGTCTGACCGAAGATGAGAGCGCCTCCGTCGTCAATGCGCTGCGACAACGCCCAAAAGACTGGGTCAATTTCATGATGCGCTTCGAACTCGGCCTGGAAAGACCGGATCCGGCCCGCGCCTGGAAAAGCGCCCTCACGATCGCCATGTCCTACATTGTCGGCGGCCTGATTCCCTTGAGCGCCTATCTGATTTTCAAAGACGCACATCGCGCCCTGTCGGTCTCCATTGTCGTTACACTCCTGGCTCTCGCGGTCTTCGGCGCCATCAAAGGCCGCTTCACAGGGGTGCCTTTGATTCGCAGCGGTCTGCAAACAGCCTTGATCGGCGGCCTCGCCGCGGCTGTGGCCTTCGGCATCGCCCGGTGGATCGCGTAGCGCTTCCCGCCGGCAAAGTTCCAGCACCGTCTCGGTGTCGGGGCGTCTTTTGTCACCGATTAAACTCCTTTCCCGGCAGAATTCGATTGCCCGCTTTGCAAAAAAGGCGCATATTGACGGCCAATGACACCCCTGTCGTCAGATGCTGCCACGCCCTCTGAACGTCCTGGTCCCGAAAGGATTCTCTATGAAAAATGAAGTCCTGAATCGCCGCCGGTTTCTTCGAAATTCCGCCGTTGCTCTCGCCGGAACTGCATTGCTCTCGCGCTGGGGCATTCCCGATTCGTTTGGGGCCGTCACCAAGCGCACGGCCACCGACCAGGTTGCGCTCGGCAAGACCGGCATTCAATTGAGCCGCCTGGGCATCGGCACGGGCGTCAATTCCGGCCATGATCAGGTCAGAGACGGCAAAGGGGCGTTCATCAAAATGATTCACCATGCCTACGATCAGGGCATCACCTACATCGACACGGCGGAACGTTACGAAACGTTTCCCTGGATCGGCGACGCCATCAAAGGCCTGCCGCGCGAAAAACTTTTTATTCAATCGAAAATTCCCGATCAACCGGACGACGTTCTCGCCGCCATCGATCGGCATCGCAAAACCTACGACACGGATTACATCGACAGCCTGTTGATTCATTGCATGACCAAACCCGGATGGACGGATGATTGGAAACGGGTGATGGACGGATTCGACGAGGCGAAGGAAAAGAAGTGGATTCGTGCAAAAGGCGTTTCCTGCCATACTCTCTCCGCACTGCGCGATGCGGTGGATTCGAATTGGACCGAGGTCCATCTCGTTCGCATCAACCCAATGGGACGTTACATGGATGGCGTTAAATCGGCCTGGGGCCCTGACGCCAGCGTGGACGTCAATCCTGTCCTCGAGCAAATCAAGACCATGCACGCCAAAGGCCACGGCGTCATCGGAATGAAAATTTTTGGCAACGGCGATTTCAGAAATCCCGATGACCGCGAGAAATCCATCCGCTTTGCCATGTCGAAACCGGAAATTAACGCCATCGTCATCGGCTTTACCGCCCCGCCGCAGATTGATGAAGCCATCAGCAGAATGAACCGCGTTCTCGCCGAGACCTAGCTTTCCCGGCGCGCCGCCGAAAGCCCCGCGCCGGATATGAATCCCCCCTATGCCGCAACCTCTACCAGATGAAAAAAGTAGTTCGCCCGCTGCGGGAGCAGTTTCCCCGCTTGCTCGCCCTGACAATCACCCTCGCTCTCCCCGGTAATCTTTTATTCGCCAAAGGCACGGAAGCCATCGCGCTGCCTCCGGTTATCTATGCCGATCCGCATGCATTGGCGGATGCCAAGGCGGGATACCTGGCCGGAAACAGCTCGCTGAAACCGGCGCTCGACCGGTTGCTGGAATCCGCGCAGAAGGCATTGGAGGACAAACCGGTTTCCGTGATGGACAAAAATCACGTGGGGCCGAGCGGCGACAAGCATGATTTCGTGAGCCAGGCGCCGTATTTCTGGCGTGACGCAACCGGCCGCTACATTCGCCGTGACGGCGAGCGCAATCCCGAATCCGGACAGGATTCCGACGCGGGAAGAATCGGCAAAATGTGCGCGGACACGCACACGCTGGCGCTGGCATTTTATTTTACCGGCGAGGAAAAATACGCGGCGCATGCCACGGAAATGCTGCGCGTCTGGTTTTTGAATCCAGCCACGTGCATGAATCCGAATTTGAATTACGGCCAGGGAATTCCGGGCGAAGTGGACGGCCGCCCGATGGGAATCATCGGCACGCGCGGATTCGTTGGGCTGGTTGACGCGATTCGCCTGTTGCAGGATTCGAAATCGTGGACCGGCGCCGACCAGCAGGGAATGGTTGTCTGGATGACTCAATATCTGAACTGGCTGCAAACGAGCAAAATCGGAACCGGCGAAGGAAATGCCACCAACAATCACGGCACGTTTTACGACACGCAAGTGGCCGCGATAGCCGCCTTCGTCGGCAAGACCGAACTCGCGAAGGAAATCATCACCAACGCGCGCCAAAAACGCGTTGCGGGCCAAATCGAACCGGACGGAAAGATGCCGCGCGAATTGCAGCGCACAAAATCCTTTGATTACAGCGTGTTCAATCTGCGCGCCCTGACGGATCTTTCCTGTCTCGGGCAGAATCTCGGAGTGGATTTGTGGCATTACCAGACGAACGACGGCCGCAGCATCCGCAAAGCCATGGATTTCATGGCGTCGTATTTGGACCGCGACCACAAATGGCCGTATCAACAAATCGCGAGAGTCAATCGCCAGTCGCTGGCGATGTTGTTGCTGCGAGCGGAGCCAAAGTATCCGGACGCGCACTATGAAGCGGCTTTGTCGAAAGCCGGGGACGAAGGCCTGGCCACGAGCGAGGAACGGCTCCTGTTCAAAACGGGGCCGATTGCCGACCGGACGGCGTCCCGGGGAAATCGTGCAGCGGGCGGCTCAGTCGAATAATTACTGCGTCTCCTTTTTCGCGATCGGAAGCGGAGAGCCTTTGCCGAACACGCTGTCGAGGCCGGCGATGATTTCGGGATTTTTGTCGGTTAATTTCCAAATCCCGCGATCGCGATAATTTTCAATGGCCAGCAGCATCGGACCGACATTGATTCCCATGATGGTGTGATTGATCCACGGGCCGTTGAGGTAATCCGCATAAAAAACCTGCGGGTTGCCGTTGGCGTCCCAGACCGTGCCGATGTAATGCGGATCCAGGCTGTAGGCATCGCCAAATCCAAAAGGGGAATTCCACAGCCCGGGAATTTCAAAATCATGCCGCAGTGCGGCGATGACTTCCGTCGGAAGAAAATTGATTGAACTGGCGGCGCCATAAACCGGGACCGTGCCGACCTGCAATGCCTTCGTGCCCAGCAGCGCATTTTCCTGATTCGGCAGTGCGCCAAAGGCAAAATATTCACTGATGTAATGGGAGGCCGGAGCGACCAGATTGTCACAGGCCGAGAGCCCCCAGGAGTCATCGCTGTAAGTGGCGTAATGCCCGTTCGAGCCTCCCGCGCGGCTTGCGGCGTGGTCGATGCAAAACTGGCGGTTCGCGATGATGGCGAGCCGGTCGTTCTCCCACAAGTCACAGGGCTGTGTGGGATGCCGGTCCGCCCCGCGTTTCCGGAAATCCAGCCAGCAACTGGCGAAGAAATAATTGAACAAAGAACCCTTCCACGTAACCATGATTTTGCTTGGATCCTGGCGCGGATAGGAGGCGAAGACGCGGCTGCGCGAGAGATAGGTCTTAAACGAAATCGGATGCGTGCGGGAGCCCAGCGCGAGCAGGTCGACCATCAGGGCTTCGTCCGTTTGGCCGTCCACGTGGCCCGAAAAAGTCCCGTGCGGCGTCGGGCCCGGCATCCACGACAGACGGAACTGGTTGGAGTTGGTGCCCGGCGCGTGATCTACAAACCAGTCCCACTCCACGCGATCGAACAGCTCGCGCGAGAGAGTCTGTATTTCCGCATTCTCGGGAAAATATTCCTGGCAGGTCAGCACGCCGTACATCAGCAGGGCGGTATCGTAGAGGGAAAGTTCGACCCTCGGATCCTTGCGCGTGCCCGCGTTCGCGGCGAGGAAATGATAAAAAAAGCCGCGGTAACCGGCGCGGGTCAGATCCGCCTCCGGGCCCGTGGGCAGTTTATTGAGATTCCGCAGGATGGTGACGACGCGATCTTCCAATTCCTTTTTGTCCGCCCAGCCGTGTTCATGGCCGATGCAATAGGCAGTCAACTGGAAACCCACCGTCCCGGTGCTGACAATATCCGAGAACGTCGAGCGATCCAGCGCGAAGCCGAGATTGTCTGTGAACGTCAGGAAATAATAAAACGCGCGTTGCGAAACCAGATCGAGCATTTCGTCGTCGCTCAGTTTTCCGACATCAACGGGCGCCTCATCGGTCTCAAAGGCCAGGTCATCGAGGAAAAAATGGCTCTTTCGGTTTTCATTTTTCCAGTTTTCAATCACGAAAACGACTTCCTTCACATGCGACCAATCGTTGGTGCTCGTATCGATCGGAAAATTAAAACGGACCCAGTTGGTTTGGTTCGGGAGCGAGAAGTCCCGGCTGGCGAGCAACGCGCCGTCCGCGCTCTTGAATTCCACTTTGATTTCGTGCGTGTAGTTGCCTTCGCCGTTGCCGCAGGCCCAGAACGTGAAGTTGGTGACGTGGACATTTTCGACCCGCGACGGATTCCCGGAACTGTTGCGAAGCGAGCCGTAAAGATTGGTGAAGTCGAGCACGTGGCGGGGAAAACTCATTTTCCCCAGCGCGGAATTCCACAAACCGCAAAAGCCGGTCGGCACCGAATAATCCAGCCGCAGCGAAGCGCCGTTGGTCCCGTGAAACACTCGATTATCAAACGACACCGTCAGCGTGGCGTCGCCATTGGCGAACACGCCGCTGTCACCGGAAAAGTCATTGAAAAATCCCTGGTCATTGTAATCGGCGAAAGTGGCTTCGACGGCCCGGGCGGGCAACAACCCGCACAGGACCACGATTCCCAAACCACCCAAAAGATATTTTATTCGCCGCGTTACAGAACATAGCACCATCATATTTCGGATAAAAGTCGCGCGAAATTCCGAGAATGCAAAGAGGGAGTTATGCCGCGGGGGAAAATCCGCGGCGGACCACAGTGAAACGAATGGCGGGTTGACCACTAGGGAGTCGGCCTCGGCGCTGACAGGCCGGTGTTTTTTTCTTTTTCTTTCATGGCCGAAAAATTGCCGCCTTCACAGCAGGCGACGAAACCTTCGGTGACAGACTTCAATTCCTCCCAGCGCTCGCGAATGGAGGAGGCTTCCCTGGCGGTGATTTGGTTGTCGGCCGCCGCGGTGGCGATGACCGCCAGCAGGTCCGCGAATTCCTGGACGATTTCGTTCGTCGCGGGAATCAAAAAAGAAGGGTGTGGTTTGTTTGTTTTGGGATTCAAAATAAAAAATCCGCCGGAGCGCTGGCAAATCCATTGAACGAGGCGTTTGTCGTCGGTGCAACGCAGAAGCGCTTCGATGCGGTCCAGTGGATTGGCCGTCCCGCTGCCCGTGCCGTCGTCCGGCTCGGCCCATTTGTAAATCGTCGATAGGGATAGATTCAGCTCGGAGGCTACCTGCTTGGCGCTACACTTCTGGAACACTTCGCGCAGCAGTTCGTGTGATTGCATGCTATCAGGTTAAAAACATCCCCGCCATTGGCAAGAAAACATTCGCGGGAGCGCTTGAAAAAAACTCCGCGAGTCGCATTAGCGTGCGCAGGGCGAAAAGGCTTGCTTTTTCAGCACAGGTTATGCAACTCTTAGTCTACACAGCAGAGGGAATAGTTTGGGTGTGTTGCATCAAACCACTATGAAACGTTCACGAGCCCACAAGAGCTATCCTGGCTGGCGCCAGCGCGACACGCGCTCTCTCCTCATCTCCCTGGCCGTCGGCCTGATCGCCGCGGCTGTCACCGGGGCATTGATTTACTTCGGGAACAAAGTAGAGCGTTAAGAAAGCGTTAAATTTCACCAGGCTTTTTCTTCTGTCGTGTGGTGGAAACCTGGTGGGCCTTCCGATAGTCAGCCATCCGCCATTTCAAAAACGGCGAGCATTTCGCCGTCGTGCCCTTGTTTCTGCGCGGCCAAAAGGAGTCGAAGTCGCGATCCAATTGCGACAATCCCCGGATGTTCGCTACAGCCATGCGTCGCGCCTGCGAAGTCTTTCCAGACGCGAGCGTTTGTTGCCAGAGCATGAATTTGCAGGATTGCCCGGCCATGCGCGCGGCGAGTTCGAGTTCGCGGACCAGAATTTTTCCGCTCGGCGAGATGGATTTGTCCCGTCCGGCTCGTTTAAGAATGCCGAGTTGCTTTTCTATTTCCCGCAGTGCCGCGCGAATATCGCGCGGGCGAATCTGCGCGTAATATTTCAGCCCGTTGCGGCAAAACAATTCCCGCGTCCCCGGAAGCGGAGCCGCGATGACCGCCCCCAACGGTGTGACGTTCATTTCGTTGAAATGCAGCTTGCAGTGCGCGAGCCCGAGCGCTCGCGCCGCGGCCGCAACAGAATGGCGGGAATCTTCAAAAATGTCGCGGTCGAGAACGGGCGTCAGGCTCGACTCCTGGAAGGATTTCTCGCACCAGGCCATCGCGGCGCCGGCCACAAACGGAAGCCAGCTCACGGCCAGCGGCTGCGGATGGCCGCCGTCGCCCCATTCGGTGATCAGATATCCGGTGGCGCCATGGCGCCGGCCGGCCTGAGCCGCGCGGCGCAAATTGATCAAAGCGTTGTCGTTTTTGCCGGTCAGCGTCATCCACGTGGAAGTGCCCGGGCAGACATAGAACGGAATTTTTGATTTCGCGAACAGCGCAGTTTCGCGAGCGAAAGGATGGCTGGCTTCGTAACCCCAGTTCAGCGCGATGGCATCGCGGGGCAGTTGCCCGATGAGTTTTGGATACTTCAGAATGATATCGCCCCAGAACATCATTCGTTTGTCGCGGCGTGAAACCTCGCCATAAACACGTTTCAGAAAATCCAGGTAGACCGGGCCTTTGCCTCTTGCCTGGCACAGCTTTTTGCTTTGCCCGCGGCCGAGGTCCCAGGTTTCGTCGCAGCCGACGTTGAAAAAGGAGCTCGAAAAATTCGGCAGCAGCTCGTCATAAAGCCCGCGCAGAAACGGCAGCGTGCCCGGATTGTTCGGCGCGAGAGTGGAAGGAAAACGGACGAACTGGCCGCTCGCGTCTTCATACGGCTCCGAAACTTCCGCCAGCTTTTTAACGCGCGGATGCTCGAGAAAATAACGCAAATGGCCGAAGGAATTCTGGTTCGGCACCAGGTCGATTCCGAGTTCCCGGCAGCGCGCATCGAGCTTGCGAATTTCTTTGGCGGTGAGCGCGCCCCAGGCCTTCCAGGCGGATTTGTATTTGCGATAGGCGAAGGTGTGCTCGGTATAAAGCTGGAATTCGTTGATTTTGAAATCCGCGAGGCGTTCGACGAGGTCCAGCAATGTTTCGAGTTTCGGCACGCGGCCGCGGGAAATATCCAGCATCACTCCACGGCGCGCAAAATCCGGCCAATCGCGGATTTCCACGCAAGGCAGGCGATGGCCGTATTCGCGAACCAGTTGCCGCAAGGTCGCCATGGCGGCGCGGAGCCCGGGCAATTCACGGTAGGCGATTTCGATGCCGCTTTTGCAGACGGCGAGGGTGTAGCCTTCCGGATGCTCCGGCGCGGAGTCGCTGCGCTGGATCGTGAAGGAACCGGAGTCCTGCCGCCGGGTTAAAAGAAAACTTCCCGGACGCTTTTTGAGCGAGCGGGGAGCAGGAAGGAGATTCACTGGCCAGCGTTACTTGGCAATCATGCCGCTTTGCCGCGCATAATTGAAAATGCCGCCGGCATCGACCACGGGACGGACATCGCCGAGCGGCTTGAATTTGTGAACTTTGCCGTTGGCTTTTTCGGTCACGGTGCCCGCGTCCAAATCCACCGTCACAACATCGCCGGTTTTGAGAACGTCGCAGAGCCGTTCGGTGATCTCACACGGATACAGTTCGCCGGTGGCGACACAATTGCGAAAAAAGATGCGGGCGAAGCTTTCCGCGAGGACCACTTCACAATTGGCCGAGCCCATCGCGATCGGCGCGTGTTCGCGGGAGCTGCCGCAGCCGAAATTTTTTCCAGCCACCACAATGGGATATTCGCTGTCGAGATTGCCATCCTTCACGTAACGAGTCGGGTAAAGGGATTCCGGCAGGCCACAAAGAGCGTAACTGCCGAGTTTTTCGTATTCCTCGGCGATGGTGGGCACGAGGTTCAGGTATTGCGCGGGAATGATTTGATCGGTATCGATGTTATCGCGCACCACATAAACCGGCCCGGTAAAAACTGATTTCGTCATACCAACAGAGTGGAGCAGGGCGGGGAAGTTTTCAAGAAAAAGGGGGAACATCGAACGCTCAACATTGAACATCGAATCTACGGGCGAGGACCCCGCTTTACGGTCATGCGGTTTCGAGCGCGAGGATCTCGTTGGTTTCGATTTGTATCGGAGCGCTGCTGGAGAAGGCGAGATAAAGGAAGGCAAACGGTGTCGTGAGCGGCAGCAGCAGCAGGAACGTAACCCAGGGGCTTTTGCCGCGTGATTTGACGATTTTCACCGCGAAAACAATGATCGGGATGATGTTGATGATCGGGATGAAATAGGCAAAAAACCAAACGCGGGGCATATTGGCCGCGCGGAGCAGCGGAATCAGTTGTAGAAATGGCACCCAGACAAGCGGCCCGGGCGCGATGTGCGTCTTGCGGCAAATGCACCAGAAACAGGATGAAATCAAAATGTACACCAGGGCCGCAATTCCGAGGACGACGCAAATTGCCATGGGATTGGTCGTGATGAAGGCCTGCACCTGGGCCATCTCGGCCTTGCTGTTTTGGCGCCAGCCGGTGGCGAATTCTTTGACTTCCTCGAGTTTGATGTGCGTGAGTTGGGCGAGTTGTTGGTTCGCACTGGAGCCCTTGGCGGCCTCGCCTTTCGCGTCGGCGGATTTTTCGTAGCCGAGGGCAACTAACGCGTCATCAGGGAGATCACTGACTTTTACGTTGCACACGCCGGCGGAGTGGAGGATGAAAATCCAATCCTTGGTCTTCTTGGTGACTGTCACGTTCGTGTACGCGCCTGTCCTGGTTTGAAGCACGGCGAAAGTGCTTTCCGTGTCAGCGCCCATTTTCATCTCACCCGGCCGGCCGATGGCGCTTAAGGAAAGCAAAGCGAAAAGCAGCAATAGAAGCCTGCCCAAATAACGTCGATAATTTTCAGCACTTTTCATCCTTAATCCCAGTTTGGGTTCCCGTCAGGATTAAATGACTGCGGGCAAGGCTACTGCATGGGTTGTGCCATCCCGCCAAGATTTCAAAGCGTGCGACCTAAGGGGCACATCGAAAGACACCATCAACTCTTTTCGAAGCATTTCCAACCTCAAGGGTGGCTTAATTTGCTCACCTGACTGCGATGAGATCGTGGCTGCGAATGATGCCGGATTGAAGGACTTCGGCCATGACGCCCTGGCGATTATTTTCCATCAAGGCGCGCAGACCATTGCAGATGGCGTCCATTTGATGGCACGGCGTCCGGCCTTCGTAGAGGAACAAAACAGCCTCGCCGATTTTAATCTCCTTGCCGATGAGTTTAATGAGCTCGATGCCCTCGGTTTCGATATTGGACCGGACGACGCCCGGTGGGATGGATTGCAGGCCCAGGCTGGCGGCGTGCTCGGCGATTTGTTCACGTTCGATCAAGGAGATCTGGCGGCGGCTCGGCTGGCTGGTTCGGCGGCTGATCTTGCCGAAATAACGCGGCTCCCCACGAATGCCCTTGCCGGCGATGACTTCGATTTCGTTGACGGTTTGCAGCGGTGCGCCGGATTCGGGTGGGTGAAGGTGGAGGGAAGCCACGCGGGCGGTTGAGGGTGAAGGCGGCGTGGTCACGGGGGTATGTTTTACGGAAAGAGGAAGGGAGTCAATAAGGGGATGGGAACATCCGGCATCGAACGCCCAAGTCAGACGGATAATGAATTCGAGGACGAGGAGGAAAGACAGCTTGGCTTCACTCTTGCCCTGCCACTGGGCGCACCTTAAATTTCGCGCGTGCTCGATATTAAATTGATTCGTGAGAAACCGGATTTTGTGCGTCAACGGCTCGCCACACGCGGGGCAGGGGACGAAAAGCTGGTTGAAAGAATTCTCCAGACCGATGACGCCCGGCGAAAGCTGCTGGTGGAAGTCGAGGCATTGAAATCGCAGCGGAACAAGGTCTCCAAGGAAATCGGCGCGTTGATGGGCCAAAAGAAGACGGCGGAGGCCGAAGAGAAGAAAAAAGAAACGCGCGAACTCGGAGATCGCATCGCGGAATTGGACAAGCAGGTGGCCGAAAGCGATGCGGAGCGCGACAAGCTGATGTTGCAACTCCCGAACCTGCCGCACGAATCGGTGCCGACGGGCAGGAGCGCCGAGGACAATCCGGTCGTGAAAACGTTTGGCGAGAAGCCGTCGTTTGCCTTCAAAGCCAAAACGCACGTGGAGCTTTGCGAGCAATTGAAGCTGGTGGATTTTGCGCGCGCGGCCAAGCTTTCCGGGAGCGGATTCATTCTTTATACCAATTGGGGCGCGAAGCTGGAACGGGCATTGATTCAATTTCTATTGGACCTGCACACCAACGAGCACGGTTACACGGAGGTTTCGCCTCCGTTCATGGTCGCGCCGCACTGTCTGGTGGGCGTGGGGCAATTTCCCAAATTCAGGGACCAGTATTACGGCGTGGCCGAAGGAGACAAGGCGGACGAACTCGGAAAACTTTATTTGATTCCGACGGCCGAGACGCCGGTGGCGAATATTCATCGCGAGGAAATCCTGAAAGAGAACCAACTGCCGATTCACTACTGCGCTTACACGCCGTGTTTTCGTGGCGAGGCGGGTGCGGCGGGTGTGGGCACGCGCGGAATGATTCGGGTGCATCAATTCGACAAGGTGGAATTGATCAAGATCACGACGCCGGAACAGGGTTATGCCGAGCACGACAAGATGCTCGCGAATGCCGAGCGCGTGCTGCAGTTGCTGGGATTGCATTATCGCGTGGTGCTGCTGTGCACGGGTGACATGGGTTTTGGCAGCGCGAAGACGTATGACATCGAAGTGTGGGCGCCGGGGCAGGGGAGCTATCTCGAGGTGTCGAGCGTGTCGAATTGCGAGGATTTCCAGGCGCGCCGGATGAACCTGCGTTACAAGAGCGAGGGCGGCGAAAATAAATTTCCGCACATCCTGAACGGGAGCGGCACGGCGCTGGCGCGCTTGTTTGTGGCGTTGATTGAAACGTTCCAGCAGGCGGACGGGAGCGTTTCGATTCCGGCGCCGTTGCAACCTTATTTGAAGACGGATCGAATACGGGGATAACAACTGTGTTGATTCGCGTGCATCCGTGGTTTCTGTTTTTCCCATGAAACTCCTGCTCGCAAGCAGCGAAGTGCATCCTTACTCGAAGACCGGCGGCCTGGCCGACATGGTCGGAGCGCTGGCAAAATCGCTGGCGCGCGAAGGGCACGAGGTGAGTCTCGTCACGCCGCTCTATGCGGGCATTCGCGAGAAATACCCCGCTCTCAGCGCCACCGATATCAAGCTGGATTTGCCGCTCGGCGCGCGAAATGTAACGGGCGGCGTGCTGTCGCTGTCCCCGATTAAAAATCTGACGATTTATTTCATCGATCAGCGGGAATTCTATTTCCGTCATTCACCGTACCTGCAGCCCAACGGGATGGGTTATCCGGACAATGACGAGCGGTTTCTTTTTTTCTCGAAGGCGGTGGTGCAGCTCGCGCGCCATGTCGTGAAGCCGGACCTCGTGCATGTGCATGATTGGCAGGTGGGTTTTGTGCCGCTGCTCATGCGCCACGAAGAACTGACGGCAAAATGGGAGAATCCGCCGCCGACGTGCCTGACGATTCATAATCTCGCTTACCAGGGAACGTTCCCGGGATGGCGATACGAGTTCACGAATTTGCCGTGGGATTATTTCAACGTCGACGGCGCGGAATTTTACGGCCAGGTGAACTTTCTGAAGGCGGGGATTGGTTACGCGGACCTGTTGACGACGGTGAGCCCGCGTTACGCGCGCGAAATCACAACCCCGGAATTCGGTTGCGGGCTGGATGGACTTTTGCGGAAGCGGCACGATGTGTTGATTGGGATTTTGAACGGCGTGGATTACGAGGAGTGGAACACCACGCATAATCCGTATCTGCGGCACGCCTATTCCGTCGAACACCTTGAAGGCAAGTTGGCCAATAAATTGGATCTGCAAAAGGAGCTGGGGCTGCCGGTAAAGAAGGATGTGCCGCTGTTTGGAAGCGTGAGCCGTCTGGCGGACCAGAAGGGCGTGGATATTTTGCTGGGCGCGCTGGAAGAAATGCTCAGCGCGGACATGCAATTTGTGGTTCTGGGTTCTGGCGACGCCACGTTCGAAAATGCCTATCGCGATCTGGCGCGGCGATATCCGACCAAGGTCGCGGCGAGGATTGGTTTTAACCAGGGATTGTCGCAACGGATTGAAGCCGGGTGTGATTTTTTCCTGATGCCCTCGCGGTATGAGCCTTGCGGATTAAACCAGATGTACAGCCTGCATTACGGGACGGTCCCAATTGTGCGCATGACGGGCGGCCTGGACGATTCGGTGACGGATATTTTGGAAGGCGTGGAGCGGGCGGATGGAATCAAATTTGTCGAATATTCCAACAGCGCTCTGGCCAAGGGGATACGCAAGGCTTTGGCGCTCTATTTGGAACCGGAATTGCTCTCACACTATCGAATTAACGGAATGACGGTGGATTTCTCGTGGGAAATGACCGCGCGAAAATATACGGAAGTGTATCAAAAGCTGTTAAATGACGAAGTTTTGGGCAGTACTGATTCTAGTGTTGAGCCTCTTCAGGTGTCCCGCGTTGACGGTGACAAATGAAGTGGACGGGACATTCGACTCCGCCAGTTACGACACGGCTCCCTACAAGTGGTGGGGCAATTATTTCGCGACTTACTTCTATGACATGTACCCCCAGTTCACGAATCACATTTACAGCGTGAGCCGGAGCGGGGCCTCGTGGGCAAACCAATTCCTTTTTCAGCAGGATAAATATTGCCTGCCGCTTTGGGCGAGCTTCGGAAAGGTGCCGGGCAACGATTGGATGCTGGCCAATGACAATTCCGCCTCCCTGTCGAATGATGTGATCCAGTGGGGAACGAATCTGTTCAACGCGCCGCCGTTGTTCTGGAATGGCGTCGCCATCACGAACGAAGGCGGGGTCGCATCGGCACTAAACGTGACTCATTATTCGCTGGGCGGAATACCGAATGATTCGCCCGACGGCGACGAAGGCGCGCTGAGCCGGAATGCGGGCGCGATGGTGCTGGCCGCAAAATACAAAACGCCCGTGGTGGACATGTGGCATTTGTTGTGGACGAACGGACTTTCGCAGGACATCACCAACAATCGGTTGTTTGGATTTTATCAAGGTGGCCACCCGTATGCTGCGGGGCACCTGTGCATGGCATTGAGGGCGCTGGTGGCGCTGGGCGCGGAAACGAATGTAGGTTCGCTCGCGCTCAATTGGACGACCGCGAAGGCCACGACAAATCATTGTGTGGCCAGCGGCATTAGCGTCAGCGGGAGTACGCTCACTTGCACGGTGCGTTTTGACCGGATGCCGCTGGCGTGGGATGTGCCGGATGGGACGATTACGAATGACGCGAGAAACTCCTTCGTGATTATGCCGGATTTGGGAAATTCATTTCGTTGGATGATCGCGGTGACGAATCTTCCGGCAGGCACGTATGACGTGAGTGTGGACGGCGTCTTGACGGATATAGCCACGGCGGCGCAATTGGCCGCCGGACGGAATTGGTTCACAAATTACAATGGCCCGCTTTGGGCGCAGCGAGCCTCGGTGCTGAAATGGAAACGTTACCAGGAAGGTGTGGATCCGGTGACGTTGTTGCCGCACAGCGCCGGCGATCTCGGCGTGCTCGGCCTGGTTGACAACGTGAACTATCAGTCACTCGCGAGCCAGCAATACGACACCTTCGGCAAACGCGGAGATATTTATCTCGCCTCCATCATCGGCTGGGTTTTCCAAATGCGGGAATACGATAATGCGATCAACGCCGCGGCGCAGCAGACGAATCATGTCCTGACGGTGACGCAGGTCGGGCCGTGAGCTGAATTTGTTGAAAAGCTCAAAAGGGCAGGGGAGACCGATGTCACTGATTGAAAATCCCCCGCTCTCGTTTGGTGGCATGAATAATCTCATCGGCAACTGCGTCGGATCGAGATAGAATCCAAAAACAAAATCCTATGAAACTATCACAGTTGGTTGCCATCGGAGCCATTGTCGTTTTGGCCGCAGGTTGTGCTACGCCACCGCCAACAGCCCGGTCGGTCGCGCCGGCGACTCCTGCAGCATCGCCATTGGATCAGTCCGGGTTGAAAATTATTTCGGCGGTTTATGGGTCCGGAAAGACATTCGTGGATGTCACCCGGCGAGTGGATGATTTGCTCAATCGGAGGCCAAACGGCTTCCGCGCGCGCCCGGGACGGATGCTGGTGGACCCGACGCCGGATGCCACGAAAACCCTCGTGATTGTTTATGAGTATAAAGGCCAGCAGCATACACTGACCAAAGGCCAACGAGGCAGGGTCAGCATTCAGATTCTAAAGGAAGCGGCGAACCATCCGGCCTAAAAGTGATTGGCGCATGTAAGCGCGCCGATAATTTTTCGCGAATCGGATGTCACGATGTCAAAATCTCGAATCAAAACGGTAAGGCCCGCTTTGGCGCGGGTTTTGCAGATTTAAAATGAACCGACGGGCTATGAGGCTGCCGCGACGGCTTCCGACCTCATGCTGGCCGAGTCGCTGCTCGGCAAAGAACGTGAACTAAAAAGGGTTTCAACCGCGCCGCCACGCGGGGATTTAATCGGCGTTTTAACCCGCCTTAATGGCGCATCAATCCGACTTTCCTGGCGGCTGCTAGAACGCGCCGGCGCGGCTTTGCGAACGGGCTCGGATGCCGGCGCGGGCGATGCTGGCGGGATGACTTCTGAGATCGCGGTGTCCAGGTCGCTCAATGTGATGGCGCGGTGCTTTTCGCGCCGCGCGATGTAGCGTGCTCGTTTGGCAATCGCTTCCACAGCCATCAAATAATTTTCGGAGAGCATCGCCTGTGCAGCAATCAAGCCTAGATGGTCATCATCCATTTCGGGAAAATGAATCCGGGCGACTGCAATTAGGTCTTTCTCTTCGAGCTCGGAGGGCAGTGGCACTGTCAAAAGCGTGCGGCCTAGAAATTGTTCCATAACGTAGCCGGTTGCGCGCACGAATTGTTTTACAGCGCCGTGAAATGCCTGGGGAGTCACGACGGCCGCAAAGGGCAAATGGCGGTCTATGATTTCTGTCCGCACCCAGTTCAATCGGACCGGCGCAGTGGTTTTGGAATACGTTTGCGGAACTAAAAACGCGCATTCATCGAACACCAAAAAAAGGCGGCTGTGCTGAATCACATATTCCACTTTGGCCTTTAGTTCGTTCTGACTGGTTTTATAGGTGTAGGAAATGCCATACGCGTCGGCGACTTTTCTCAAGAGATCAATGAGGGTGTTGGACGCGGGCACATTCACCAGGCGGGCGAGGCCAGGTCGCAGCCCGGTCCACGTCTCGATGGACTGCGTTTTGCCGAAACGCGAATCTCCCTCGATTCTGACCGAACAATTTTCCGCAAGGGCATAATCCAAGGCATCGAATACTTTTAAAGCGACGGCGGTTTGCGCCAGTGTCTTTAAAACTTGTTCGGCATGGATCTTCATCATCTCAAGCACGGCGCTTGTGATATCGTCGAAATACCATGTTTCAGTGTGAAACAATCTTGAGGCTTTGCCGTCATTGGAACATCGGCGCGGTGTTTCACAAATGAGACTTTTGCGCGGATCGTTGCATAGGGCGGAGAGATAAATCGGCAGCTCTTTCCGCGCCGCGTGCCTGCAAAGTTCGGAAAAGAAAGCCGCGTCATATTGCTTCAATAGCCGTTGGACTTCGCGTAGTTCGTTTCCCTCCCAATCCACTCTTTCATGCGGAGTGCCATCAGACACCAGCGCGGCCATGAGTCCATTTGTCTCCCAGTTCTCGACGAGTTCGGGGCGGTCTTTTTTGGGAAGCTCATACCAGACGCAAAGTTTTTCCTCGAAGGTATATTTGCGGCCATGAGCGGCCACCATTGTCGGGGTTCCGATTCGATGGGGGAATTGTTCGAGCAGGTCGGAAACAAATTTGGGCAAGCCGCCCGGCTGCGTGGAAACCCATTGGATGTAGAAAAGCATCTCGCGCAGTTCCGGGCGGTCACTGATTTGCTTTGCTATGCCGGGCTCCTCCAAATTCTGGATTACGGCCATTTTCGCGGCGAGCAACTCGATTCGAACAGTGCCAGGGGCCGGGGCGGATTGAGTTGGTGCGAGTTTATTCATGGGTGGTTTGTCTTTCCGCTGATTTCTCCCTGCGCGCGATTCGCTCGCGATATTCCTTCGCCCGATCAATTCCCGCAAGAACGCGGTCGGGGTTGCGGACGTTGCTGCTGACTGCGATTCCGTCGGCGGCCGCCTTCAATTGAATCTTGCGAAGCGTCCGCGTTTTGGCGGATTTTTCAGCTTTGGATTTTTCCACTTCGGCATTGTGGAAACGGCCAAGCTCTTTCGACTCTTCACTTGCGCCGGTGTCGCGGGCCTCAGTCACAGAGTAGGAATGCTGCATTTCGCCGTAAATGGTTTTGGCGGCTTTCTTGTGGCCGTTAATTTGGGCGTGAACCTGCGCGAATTGTTCGCGCGTGGCGGTCATGGCCGGGAGCAAAATGCGTTTCACAGAAAAATAATTTTGCCGGTGAAGATCGGAGCAAACGAGAATTTCGGGGTGATCAATATTATAGAAAGTGAGCAGGTCGTGCCCTATGAGCTTGCCTGTCTCTTCGTTGCAGTAGAGCGCGCGGTCTTTGCCGATGCTCAGGACGATGCCTTCTTGACGCACGCGGACGACTTTTTTATGTGTGGCGAGCATATAGCGCTCCTCCGGCCTGAGTTTGCGAAGCGGATTTGCATCCATCGCCGGAGCCCACATTTCAAACGGCGAAACGCCGGGCAGCATTTTGCCGTTTTGCGGCTCGTGCATATATTCCTCCAAACTGGCGCGAATACGGTTGCGCCATTCCTCCATTGAAAGCAGTTCGGAGGCTGGATGCTCTTTGCCGCGCCGGCAACGGGCGATGAATTCGAGCATTCTTTCCTGACCGTTTGAGCGTTCATTGTTGCCGATGAAACCGGGCTCGCGCCGTTGCATGTCCTGCAAAATATGGAACATGCCTTCGATTGGTTTGGCGCGGTGGATAGTCGCGTTGCGCGTGGCGAGGCCAATTTCACCCAAGCCGAGTTCCTGATGATCGCCCAATCCCAAGCGGAGTTTGCAGAATGCTTGCTGAGTTTCCCGCCAGTGGACGGAGTGCTTCCGTTTTACGCCCGAAATCATGCGTGCGCGCCAGACGCTGTTCTCGAAGTAGGTGCCAACGTGGGAAAGACCAAGCTTATCATGGACGCTCAAGATCAACGAGCGGATATGGCGGCTGTTATACTTTCCGGCGATGAGCAGAAAATCAAGAGGGTAGCCGGTGCGGATATCCGTCAAGAGCAAGCATTCGCCGCGCTCGATTTGCAGATTGCCCTCCTCATCGTAAAGATAAAAATAATGGTTCCAGGTCACGTCGTCGCCTGAAAAATAATCTCCCGGCTTTGTGTCGCTCCAATCGCGCGGGATGTAGGGGCCTTCCTCTCTGGCCTTCCACGGACCTTGGAACATCGGCCCCGTCATCTCGACTCGGGGCGTGAGTTCGGCGCGGACGCTTTTGGGAACATAGCTTTTATTTTTGCGGATGTTGAAACAGTAATGCGCGCAAAATTCCGGGCTCAAAGCATGGCGCTTGCGGAGTTGCCGGTAAGCCAGCGATTCGTTGCCGCCAAGCCTGATAGCTTCGTCTTGAATCTTTTTTAGATCGAGGGAGAAGTCCGGCTTGCGGAAGTTTCCAGAGCCGACCGGGCGCTTATCCATGAGCGCTTGCGGGGTGCGGCCGCCCTCAATCCAACTGTTCAATTTAAGTTCAAACAGCCGGCGCAAACTCGATTCGCTTTTGCTCAGTGCGGGCAGGGAATTCCGCAAATACAGAACCAAGGAGCGCTTGATTCGCTTGCGCTCGCTTTTATCGGCTGTTTTTTCGCCGTGCTCACGCGTGAGTTTTTCGTAATGGTGAAAAGCCGCGTCGAAAAGGTAGGCCCGATCATCGGCGGTTGGCTCGGCGGTGTTTTCGAGATGCTGGATTGTTTCGTCCATCTCCCGGTGAAGATATTGGATACGCGCGGAGGCAGGGTCAGGCGCGGAGATGGTGAAGGCGGAGTCATCGAAGTAAATTGCCAGGCGCGTCCAATTGTTCGTGTTTCCGTCGCGACGCAATGTTCGGTCCAAAATCCGGCGGAAATGGCGGCTCGAAATAGCATAGCCGAAAACCCGCTGAAAATCAGAAACCCCCGTCGCGCACAATTCGCTTTCAGAGACGGTAATGTCCTCAGACCGTGAAAGAGTCGCAGCCATAGCATCGCGCAGCTTGGACGCCTTTACATGGTATGATTCATGAATTTTTTCCAGCGGGATGGGCGGTTCCCAAACCGGCGCGGGAGCGCTCCCGATAAATTCATCGACGCTGCAATTGGCGCGAGCGGCAGCTGCCGCTATCTCGGACCGCGCTGCATTGGGAATTGAAGAGAGGGTCCAGGCGTTGGCAGCGTTGCCACTGACAATCAAAGTGCCGGCCGGCAGAACATCCGCGAGCATTCGCTGAATGGCCTGGCGGCTTTTGCCGAGGGCGCGGGCAAGCTGCGTGGCGGTGAATTGGTGCGGCGCGTTCATTCGGAAAGTGAATCTCGCGGGGAATCTGGAAGCTGGCGCAGAAGTTTTTCAATCACTTGCGGCCAGACTTTGGTGACACCCCTTTCAAATTTTTCCATGGCGGCGCGTGTCTTTGTAATCAGTTCGCGGCGTAAAAATGTTTCATCGAAGGACGCGCCGCCCAGGTCCAGTCCGCCGACGAAGCGCCAGGGGCCGTTTCCCACACTGACAGCGACGGTGCAGCAGTGAAGCAATTCCATTTGGGCCAGGTGCGTTTTTATCACTTCGATTGCCGCGTCGCGCGTTTCCTCATGCACAGTAATGAGGACGACGCCAACAATATCCATGGTGCCCACGCCGGTGTTAATGACGGGAATGGAGTTCAGCCGCAGCAAGGCGGCGAGTGAGCAGACGAGCACATTGCCAAAAAGGAGTGTGCAGGTTTCTGGAAAGGTCAACACGGCAACGCCGATGCAGGCATCGTCTTGTCCGACTTCGCTTTGAAACCGTGGTGTGTCGAGTGTGGGGGCTTGCATAATTATTGGGCGGTGATAGAGCCGCGGAATTTTGGGCGGCGGTCGATTTCCTGTTGAAGTTTTTGGATGGCCGCATCCGTCTGGTTTTTGTGCTGGATCAATTGCACGAGCAGCGAATACATGCCGGCATCCGATTTCCTGGTTGCGGTTAACAATTGATTCATGAGCGCGATGGTCTGCGAATCCGCTGCGGTGCCGTGGTGTTGGATGAGGCGCGTTTGGGCTTCCAGGAATTTCTGGACGAAGCCGCCGACGCCGGCGGAGGTGTCGGCTCCGGCGAGGTGTTCAAAGGTGGCAACGTCGGCATTGGGGCCGAGTTTCGCAATGAGTTGCGCGGTAGTTTCAGCTTTGATTTTTGCGGCCTGGGCGGCGTCGGCGATCTGTTTTTGCAGTTCAACAATGCGAGCCGCGTTATCAGTGGCGGCTTTTTCGGCCTCTTGATAGGCGCTCTTTTCTTTACTGGCGTTGGAGGCGTCCTGAATGGTCTGGGCCGAAAGTTGTTTGATACGTTCTTTGGCAAACTCAATGCGGCCCTCAGCGGTTTCGGATTCCAGGCGATCTGTCTCCTCCTGCATTTTCTTCATCAGGCCATACGGATCGCTATCCCCGTAATTCTCGTGACTCCATCTCATTGCTCTCTTGTTGTCCTCGATCCGGTCCTTGAGCTTGTCGTTGGCAGCGGTGTGGAGTTCGGAGGTGGCTTTGTCGAGCAATGCTTCCTGGGCGTGCAGCTCGCGGGCACGCTCGTCGCGTTCGGTCGCGACATTCACCGGAGTTTTGGCGGCGGCGACGGCGGATTCGAGCGACGGTTTATTACGCGTGCGCTCTTCCAATTCAGCCTGCCGGGCTTTTTGCATGGCTTCCGCCTCGGCGGTGTCCACGGCTTGCAATTGGATTTCCGAACCTTCCAGCTTCAGTTTGGCGCGGAGCGCTTCCACGATTTCCTGAATAGCTCTGGCCTGTGCCTGGTAGCGGCGGGTGATTTCCGGGCCGGCGTCCTCGGCGTGCTTCAAGGCCGTGACAAAATCATCCGTCTCTTGCGCTGCCTTGGCGACCTGGGTCAGGTAATCAGTCAGCCATTCGCTGCCGCCAAAGGCTTTCCCGGCATTCACAGAAAGGTCATCGAGTTTTTGGTTGAGTTGCTCGACGTTCTGTTTCAGTTCCTCAACGGCGGTGCTTATTGCAATGACGGCTCCGAGCGGGCCGAGGGCGAGGGCTCCGAGTGCGCGGCCCACTCCTGGAATGGAGGTGTTGCCGAGGGTATTAAGCAACTCGCGGACTTCGCGGTGGCTTTGGAACATGCTTTCCCCAGCTTTTTTTCCTTTCTCGCCCAAGTCCTGCATTGCCTCTTTGGCGTTGCTTGTTCCGGCGGGGTTGAAAAAGCTGGTGATCTTGATTTTGAGTTCGCGGGCTAAATCACTCATGGCAAAGCCCTCCAATGTTGGCGTTCAAGCAGACGCGCCAGAATACCTTTAAACCCCCTTTAAAATCGTTTATGGAGCGCTTTTGTGGGAAGTGGCTCGCTCTGGAGGCAGGGAGTGCTTTAGATGCGATGGCAGCCAAAATAGGGTTTCGAGTTTTCATGCTGTCAAGTTCCCGATCCAGCGGGCGCTCAGCCAGGCGGCGAACGCCTGCCGGGAAACCTGCCATTCACCATTGCGGATGACGCCGCGCATTTGCCGAGCGATGCGGCTGAGAGTTGGCCGGGCAATCAGCAGCAATTCCCGAATCTCGAACCCGCGAAAGAATCGGCGCAGCGGCGGGAGTATGCGGTCGATGACTTCGCGGATGGTGAGCCGGGAGCATAATTGCGGGGTGACGATTTCCGACAGAAGGAAGCGAAGCTCGCGGCAGTGCGCGCTGGCCTGGCCGGAAGGCCGAGCGGAAACATCAAAGACCCAAAGCAAAGAGCCGTTATCCACCATGGCCGTCACTTTGTCGATGTCCACGCGGCGCGCGAGCCGGACAAAGTTTGAATCGACGAGCGAGGACGGGTTGAGATTAGGAAGCTCGATTGTCATGGGAGATTCCTTTCGAGGTCAAGAGCCGCGAGCCGCGCTCGCTCGGCCTGGCGGCGGAGTTTGAACATTGGCCGCAAAGCGGCTTTGACGTGATTGGACAATCCCTTTTGATAGCAGGAGATCGTCAAAGCGGTATCGCCAAGCAACCGGAACGCGGCAGCGTAAGTCAGGGTTTGCGGTTCCAGGCAAGCGCGCACGAAGGATTTTAATTTGGCCTTGGTGAGCTGCGCGCGTGTGCTCCGATATTTGTAAGTGAGGACGGCGGCGGAATAGCCGGAATTTTTCCACGCGTAATACAGGCGGACAATGGTTTTGCGGGAGAGGCGAAACCGCCGAGACGGGTCGCAGTGATAAACCGCGCCGCGATGATACCAGGCGAAATACCGCACTGCGCGGTTGAATGATTGGCCGCGTTCCACACGCGCTTTGATGCAGCAGAGAATACGAAGGACGCGGCGTGTGTGCTCGGCCTGCCAGTGGGGAATTTGACGCGCCAGGGGGCGAATCTGGCGCGCGGCGCCCTCCTCCGTTGCCGGAATTGGTTTCGCCGAAATCATATTCGATTGTCGCCCCATACTTTTACTTAAAAAATCTTCCGCCGTTTGAGCCAGGCGAGAAAACTATTCAGCAGGACGCGCGGCGAGCCATTTGGGCCGGAGCGGCAGATTGAACCTGGCGCGAGCGCCATGCGGCCAACGGCAATGAGGGTGTTGATTTGTGTCCCGGAACAATTCAGCAACAGGCGCATGTCCATCCCGTTAATAAAGTCCAGCCGATAGCCGTTTAAAATTTCCTGCGTGATCCGTGGCCAATCCCAGGCGGAAGTTTTTTTGCCGCCGTGCTGTTTGTAAAAATCAAGTGCGGCGGGGAGAATTCTTAACTCACGGCGACGGCCCAAGATGCCAAGCGAAATATCAAAGGCAACTTCGACGCGGCGGCTTTCGACTAAATCAATTACATCGTCCTCGTCCAATCCCGGAAGGAGCGACCGCGCTCCGCTGATGCTCAGGAATGGGCGGAAGGGAAACGCGCGCGGCTGTTCGGCTGCGTGCGCTTTGGTATGGATTGAGTTTTGCAATGTCACTGTGTTCCCTCCCACGCTTTCGCGACTTCTGCACTGATGGCCTTGCCGTAATCATCGGCGCGGTCCTCAATGGCGCTCTGGATGGGGGCGCGGGCCGGGATGTTCACTTCGCGCGTGAATGCTTTTACTAACGCAACACCCGTCGCTGATAGCTTGCTTTTGCGCAGGTCAGCGCGCTCGCCGATGCGATAAACATTCCGGCTTTTGACTGCGCGCGTGTGCGCGGGAACCTCTTGAGGCCCTTGGTAGCCAAATTCATGGACGGCGGCATAAACCACATTCGAACCGATGGCAGATTCGACGCGATCTCCGATAATAACCGGTTCACTGGCGCGGACGCTGCCTTGCAATCGTCCAGAAATTTTTCGAAGGCCAATGGGGACAGGCGGCTCTTGCTTGGGGAAATTCAAATAGTAACGGTCGGCGTGCGCGACTGTGAGATTGTTTTGACCGGCCATGGCCGCAGCGATGCCTTGTAAAATGTGCTGCGGCAAAGTCTGGACTGCGCGGAGCGTTTGCTTCGCTTCTTCGGTCAATTCAATTTTTATTTGCGCGGGCATTTTCAAAATCGGCGCGCGGGGGTGCGGCGCGCGCCGGAAGCGTCAGTTCTGGCCCTGCGAATCATAGTGCGCGCTCACGAGCGGGATCGCATTGGTCACGAGCGCGGGTGTGAGCCGGATCAATACGGGGCGGCCGTAATTGCCGACGAAGATGGCATCGCCGTTGACGCCATTGGTGGCCGCGCCGATGAACAAATAATTGGTGGAAGACATTTGGAAGATGTCATCCCCAACCGTGGAGGCGACGCCCCAACCGCCGGAAGCAAGCACGACGTTGGTGCCGTTGCCATTCGTCGCGTTCTGATCGAAGGACGAAATGGTCGACACGTAGAGCGCGCCCTGGTGTTGCAGCACGACGACGGAATTCGGCACGAGGCCGTTGGTGCTGTTGATTTGGTTGGTGACCGATGAGGACGCCACATTCGTGGCCGTCTGGTAATACGCGCCGTTGCCGGTGGTGAATTCAAGGCGCGCGTTGTTGGTATCGCTCTGGCAATTCACGTTGACGACGCGAATCTGCGAATTCGGGTCAGCGGTGAATTTGGCGAGTGAGGGCGCGGCGGCTGTGCCGGTCGCGCTGGTGGTTTTGTAGGTGGGCAATGCGGCGTAGACGCTCAAGGCGACGGCGCAGATTGCCAAACCGGTCAGGAAAAGATTTTTCAATTTCATTTTAAAAGTGGGTTAAAGCGTTTTCCCGTTCTCCCCGCGCACTCACGCGGGGAGAATTGGGGACATGGTTTAGGCCGCAGCCGTCATCAATGTGACCATGGCATCGGGAGCCATGGCTTCAATGTCGATGCGTTCCAAGGCGCGCATGCCAAGTTCATCGGTGGCGAAATACACTTCGCGGCTTACCTCAACGCGGGGCGCTCCGCGCTCGCCGAGATACCAGTAGGAAAGATCGCCAAAGAAGGCGATGGGCGAGGACGGATTTGCCAGGCCGGTGTTGGCGGCGCTGACGCCGATCCAGCGAATGGGGAAGCCGTCCAAGGTGGCAGGCTTGCCCGCGTTTTGCGGAATGTATATTTGAGGCGAACCAATGACGTTGAACGTCACGAGCAGCGATTCCAGCGAAGGATGCATGTAATACGCTGCCGAAGTCTGGCCGTTAGCCGCCATGTTCGCGAGCACGGCGGCGTTGACAAGCCCACGTAGGGCGCGAAAGTCATTTACGGTCGCGTCAGTGACTTTGGTTTTGCCAGCCGCGAGCGTGCGCAAATACGCGTCATTCGCGACGCAGTAAGGACCAACGCCCTTGATATTAGCATAAGTGCCGGTGCCGTCGCCGAGGAATCCCGTTTTGTCTTCAAGCAACGCGAAGTTACGCGCGATGTAACGGGCAAGGAATTGGCCGAGCGGAATGAACGTGTCCTCCTCGATTTCGGTCGGGATGCGAACAATGCCGCCGCATTTATTGGCGGTGAAGGTCACATTCTGCGCCGACACTTTCTTCTCAGGGATCGCCTGAGACATGCCGGCCGTGCCAGCGCCGATGAATCCGAAGGTATCTTCACCGGGTTTGAGCTGCGGCAGATTTACAGTGCCGGCGCCAAGTGGGAAAACAGTGGAATACTGACGAAATTGACCGTATGCAAAAATTAACTCGACAATTTGCGGCACATATATTGTCGGCAAAGGAATCGAGGTTGCATCCAAGGCCGCGCGGGTTTCAACGCCGAGCCAGCCACGGGCCATTTCAAGCCCCGCGTCCTGATCGCCGAGCACTTTGGGCCAAGTTCCCTTTTGGTGGCATCCAACCATGAAGAGGCCAACGAAGGCTTTCGCGCAATCGTCGGAGACGTAAGCGACGCTGCCGATCCAGCGCACGCCCATAGTGCTGTTTCCAAGGAGGCTGGTGCGTCGCAACTTTTTCAAATTTCCGGCGAGTTCGTCATTGCGCTTTTGTTCGGCGCGGAGCTGTTCCGGTAATTTTTTGATTTCTTCCCAATTACCGCCGATTTCCCCCATTAATTCCTCGAATTCCTCGACCTGTTTCGAAGTTAAGCCACCAACGAAGCACTTCGCCACGCGCGGCGCGGAGGCGAGTTCGAACAATTGAAACGTAAACACAAGCGCGACTGCTGTGGACACGAGACCGATTGAATAGAGGATTGCCGCCAGAAACAGAACACCGGCGAGACGGCAAAGCGCCGGGTATTTGCTGAATAATTTTTTCATCTTAATTTGATTTGAAATTTGTTGCCCGGCCACGGCAACGAGTGAGAACGCCCGGCGCACATACGCCGGGGCGTTTTGGGCCAGTGCAACAACGCGCGTAATGGACTTCCGCGCCGAACGCGCCGATCTAGGCTGCGGAGTCTTTCTTTTGTTGCGAACTGCGAAAAACGCGAAGCGGGAAGCGGCGAAACCCTTGCGCTGAGACAACCACCAAAACCCGCGCAATCAAAACGCCTCCGCCCGCTCGTTATTTTTCGCAATAAATTCTTCACCTGAAAATGGATTTGGCTTTGCGCAAGAGGCGCAGTAATTGGTCGTCCTGGCTGGCCGCGCTGGATTTTTCCGCGCCGGAAAGGTCATTGAGAAATTTGATAAGGTTGCGCTGCTCGCCGCGGCTCAGAACGCTTTTGATCTGATTACCGATCGTCGCGCTGGGATTCGCGGGCACGACAACTAAAGAAATTTCCAAAAGCTCGCATTGAGTGTAAGTGCGCTCCGGCGAATCGTTCCCGGTGCCATTGCTCCATTCGAGCGGGATGAAGCCGACGCTCTGCGATTTGATAAATCCGCCTTTGGCCATCTTCCAGGCCAGGAGGCCCATCGGGTTATCGACGCAAAACTCGACGCGGTTCACGAGCTGGCCGGCGGTCACGTTCACGCTCTGCGCGCGGCCAAGGATTTTTGCGATGCTCGAATAATCGTGGCAATCGGGAATGACGGGATTGGCACGGAAGTTGTCGAGCTGCCAGCCGTCCGGTTCGATGACTTCGTTGTAACGGTCGACGCTGCCATCGCTGCCGATGAAATCCATGACGGGCTCGTCGTCATCACCGACCTCGCGGACTTCACATCGCATTCCGCCGCGCAGGCCGACCGCGCCGGTGTTGAGGGTGACGAGGCGAGAGCCAAATTCTTGAAGGAGGGTTTTCATTTTAAGTATTCCAGGGTGAGGCTAAAACGAGCTCGCCCGTTGCAGGCCAGACCGTGCGCCAGCCGGCGGATTCGGCTTCGATGTAAAAAATACGCGCATGGTTCAAGAGGCTGTGCTCTTCCAGGCAGCGTTTTAGAACCGCCAGTGCCTTGGCCAAATCACTGGCATGATAGAACGCAAAGTAGCCGCCTTCGGTCATCAACACGGAGTCGAAAAGTCCGGCGTGGGCGGCGCGCATTTCCTCAGCGAATGGCTCGCCAGCATTGGGAATGCTCCAAACGGGACTTCCAGGCGAG
>Ga0335085_10001674_pt1 | contig 45197 bp, 37 predicted proteins | sample Lox_Sample_45_FD_206712 | JGI IMG/M metagenome (GOLD analysis project Ga0335085, IMG submission 206712) | Soil microbial communities from Loxahatchee National Wildlife Refuge, Florida, United States - Lox_Sample_4.5 | ecosystem: Environmental > Terrestrial > Soil > Wetlands | place: USA...
CGGGCGGCCTCGATCTCAAACCGTCGTCCGGCATGCTCACCATGAAGAAGGACATGGGTGGCGCCGCCGTTGTGCTCGCCATTGCCGCCATGGTGATGGGCGCCAAACTCAAGCTGCGCCTGCGCGTACTGATTCCGGCCGTGGAGAATTCCGTGTCGGGCTCGGCTTACCGGCCCGGCGACGTGTTCAAGAGCCGCAAGGGCCTGACAGTGGAGATCGGCAACACCGATGCCGAAGGCCGCCTCATTCTCGCCGATGCGTTGGCAGAAGCGGATACGGAGTCCCCGGAGCTGCTGCTCGATGTCGCAACGCTGACCGGCGCTGCGCGCTCCGCAACCGGCATGGAGTTGCCGCCCTTCTTCACGGACGACGAAACGCTGGCGGGCGATCTCGCGCGTGTTTCGAAAGATGTGCACGATCCGTTGTGGCGCTTGCCGCTGTGGCGCAGCTACGAGTCTGCCATCGGAAGTTCGATTGCCGATCTGAACAACTCGCCGGATTACGGATTGGCCGGTGCCATCACGGCGGCATTGTTCCTCAACCGGTTCGTGACGCGCACGAAATCCTGGGCCCATTTCGATGTGCCGGCGTGGGTGGATCGTCCGCGTCCGGGGCGGCGCAAAGGTGCCGAGGCCAACGCGGCGCGCGCCATCTACGCGCTGCTGAAGGCGCGATACGGCTAGAGATTCAGAATTCGCGCCAGCGTTTCGACGACGCGATCAACATCGTCGGTTGTCATCGAGGCGAACAGCGGCAAGCTGAGGGCCTGGGCATAGTACCTATCCGCGCCGGGCAGCGAGAGCTCGCCGTCGCGCTTGCGCCAGTAGGGCTGGCGGTGCACCGGATAGTAGTGCACCTGCGTTCCGATTCCGTCGGCCGTCAGCGACCGCATCAATTCGGCGCGCGACATTCCGGCGGCGGCGAAATCGATCCGAGCGACATAGAGATGCCACGCGGGAAGGCATAAGTTGGTTCGGGCCAGCGGCTTCACAACCGGCGCGAGACCTTGCAGCAGCGCGTCGTAGTGCACCGCGAGTGCGCGTCGCCGCGCCACGAAGCGGCCGAGCTTGGCAATTTGCGAGCAGCCGAGCGCGCACTGGATGTCGTTGGCGCGCCAGTTGAACTCCGGCTCGACCAGTTCGTAGTACCAGGGGTTCGGTGTGCCATCGCGATCGAACGCGTCATCTCTATTTTCGAATTCAACAGGTTCGCGCGTCATGCCGTGGTTGCGGGCCAGCACGAGACGCTTCGCCATGTCCTGATCGTTCGTCGTGACGGCGCCGCCTTCGCCCATGGCGATCGTCTTCACCGGGTGGAAGGAGAAGACGCTCAGATCGGCGAACGGATTGCCGCCGATGGGATGCACCGCGCCGTCGCTCGAAAGGTAGGCCGTTCCTACGGCGTGGCAGGCGTCGTCGACAAGTTTCGCACCATGCACGCGTGCGATATCGGCAATCGTTTCGAGGTCGCCGCACTGGCCGTTCAGATGCACGTTGAACACGGCATCGATCTTGCCGCCGCGCGTGATAGCGGCTTCCAGCGTTTCCGCTGTCATGAGGCCGGTCGCCGGATCGACGTCGGCGAACACGATCTCGGCGCCGTTCAGGTGCGGCGCACTGGCGGTTGCGAGAAACGTGATTGAGGGAACGACGATTTTCGTCCCGCGTCGGAGGTTCAGCGCGCGCGCCGCCATATGCAGCGCCGCTGTGCCGTTCGAGCAGACCACCGCGTGCCTGGCTTGAACCACCTTCGCCAGCGCCGCTTCGAAACGCGCGACATACGGGCCAGTCGTCAGATAGTCGCTGCGCAACGCATCGGTGACCGATGCGATGTCGTCATCCTCGATGACCTGGCGGCCATAGGGCAGGAAGGAATTGACCGGAGCGGGCGAAATCCGTTTTGCGGCCGCGCTCACGAAAATGCCTGCGCCAGAAGCATCTGAAGCCCGCGCGCGTCGAGCTGTTCCGGATTGGAATCGCTCGAATAGGCGAATCCCTCCGCGACAGGCTTTGCACCGCGATTGAGATACGCTTCACGCGCCGCCGCCGCGAAACTCGCGAGGATCACGTAGCGGTCGTCCATCTCCACCGTCCAGCGTGAGTCATCCGCGGGGATCATCGTCTCGTGCAGCTTCTCACCGGGACGGATGCCAACGATCTTTCGGCTGGTGCGCGGCGCCATCAGGGCGGCGAGATCGGTGATGGTGGTGGAGGGAATCTTCGGCACGAAGATCTCGCCGCCGCGGCTCTGCTCCATGCTGGAGAGCACGAAGTTCACGCCTTGGGTCAGCGTGATCCAGAAGCGCGTCATGCGGTCGTCGGTGATGGGAATCGCCGCAGCGCCGTCGTCCACCAGCTTCTTGAAGAAGGGCACGACCGAGCCGCGCGAGCCGAACACATTGCCGTAGCGGACCACGGCGAATTTGGTGCCATCGGCCCCGGCCAGATTATTGGCGGCCACGAAAATCTTGTCCGACGCCAGCTTCGATGCACCGTACAGGTTAACCGGGTTCGCCGCCTTGTCGGTGGACAGCGCAATCACCTTGCGGATGTTCCGGCGCAACGCCGCGTAAACGACATTCTCCGCGCCGAACACGTTGGTGCGGATGCACTCGAACGGATTGTACTCGGCCGTCGGAACCTGCTTCAGCGCCGCGGCATGGACCACATAGTCGATGTCGCGCATGGCGAGGTCGAGGCGGTCGCGGTCGCGCACATCGCCGATGAAGTAGCGCATGAAGGGATACTGATCCATCGGGAAGATCTGCTGCATCTCATATTGCTTCAGCTCGTCGCGGCTGAAGATGACGAGACGGCGCGGCTTGTAGCGTTCGATCACGCATTTCACGAAGTGCTTGCCGAACGAACCGGTGCCGCCGGTAACGAGCACCGCCTTGTCGTTCAGATCGAGCCAGGGCTGCGTGAAATCGCGGAACGCAGGTGCGATCGGCTTCACCGTCGCCGAATCGTTTTCAACCGGGAGATAGATCTTCGCTGCGCGCTGCGCCATGGACGCCCTGCCCCTCTCAACTGTGCCGATATGGTTGCAGGGCGTGGTTAAATTCCGCTTACCGTGAGGCTGCGGAGACGCTGAATCGGGCGCGGCGCGGGCCATCGCGATAGGCCGACGGCTTGCGGGTGTCATCAAGTTCAAGCGCCGACAACACGACCTGACAGAACAACTTCCCCCCGATCTGCCTGTGCGTGAGGAGACCCAGAAGCGGTGCAACCGCACGGTCGACTTCGATTTTCACCTGTGTCTTCGCGTCCCCGATCTCGGCCCAGCCTTCCGTCATGCCGAAGCCGAAGGAGGACGACACGACGAAGGAGACCGGTGCGCCGTGATCGATGGTGTGGCCGTGCAGCGCAAATGTTTCGGGATCCTTGCCGCCATTGTGTGTCGTCAAGGAAAGCGTAACCGGATCGAACGCGTCCGGCAGCAGCGTGAAGTGGCCGAGCCGCAGACTGCCGCGCCCCCAATCCGGCCAGTCGAATTCAATGTCGAAATCCACACGTGGTTCGCCGGCATGGAAGACCATCGTCTTGCGGATTGGACCGTTGACGGTTTCGACCATTGCCGAGGCAACGACATTGCCGCCGGCCATGCTTTCGATCTGCGCGTCGCACCATTCCAGATCGGTGATCTTCGCTTCGCCGGGCGCCTCGAACACACAATCGCCTGTGTACCAGTCGGCCTGCACCGAGATGTCGTCGAACGTGCCGTGCGGCAGTCCGCCAAGCACCGGCTTCTCTTGCGCGGCAAAGCGAAGGGACTGGATGGCGAGACCGCGGCGCCGGTCCAGCCATGCCGTCAGCGCAGGCGTGTGGACGTCGATGTAGCGCTCGTCGCGTACCTGGCCGTCAACGATCGCGTGTTGCGGAACGGCGATCGAATGCTTTTGTTCCGCCCCCGTGAGCCTTGCGCAATAGGCGGCCCATCGCTTCTCCGTCAGATGGGTGCGGAAATCGGACGCCCACAGGGCGCAGAGTTCCTTCCACCCCGCGTTGTCCGCGTTGGCTTGCGCCAGGCTCCGATAAATTCGCTCGCAAGCCGCGTTGATGGCGATGTCGTCGCGGCCGGTGACGGCCCAGCGGGCGAGATTGTATTTGCGCTGCTTCTTCACCGGGACCGGGCAGGCCGCAGATTCAAGCCGGATCGGCTTTGCATCGGCGGCCACAAGCGTCTGGCTTGGGCGGACCAGGCGGCAATTCGGATTGTTCGCAACCGCCTCAAGCGCACGCGCGATGCAGGACCATTCATTGCCCTGCAGCCGTTCTTCGGTGCGGTAGCGGCCGGGCCGAAAATCGAAAATCTCCGCGTCGCTGGCATAGAGGCAGAAGGAACGGTCCTTCGGCCCGAGCTGCCCACGCACATATTCGAGATAGACGTCGAGCGTGATGTCGCCATGCGCCAGCCGCTGCAACTTCTGGAAGCCCACCGTGTTCGTCCAGATGAGGTCGATGCTGCGGCCGTCCGCGCCCAGCGCACGCTGCGAGCGGTAGCGCGTCTCCAGCGACCACTCCGGATGCAGGGCGGCGCAATTGTCCCAATCCATGAGAATGGCGCGGTAGCCGGCGTCGAGGTAAAGCCCGACCAGACCAGCCGAATAGGCCTGCTCGTTGATCAGCGCGAGCGCGGGTCGGGCACCGAGCAACCGTTCGTAGGTCGCGTTGCCGATTTCGAGATTCTTCTCCGTCACCTTCGCCGGCACGAGTGGCCCGATCATCTGCGAATAGCCCGACCCGATCAGCTCGACGGCGCCGCTGCAGATGAGTCCCCGCAGCCGCCCGATCCATTCCGGATCGCGGCGGGCAATTTCTTCCAGCGTGAAGCCCGTGATCTCGATTCCCAGCGGGCCATGCGCCGCCGCAAGATCGAGCAACGGCCAATAGCACCGCGCGATCACATCGCTGCGCTGTTCCTCTTCGATCGAAGAGAAGGCAAGATTCAGGTGAAAGACCGCAAACAGATTGAGCATGCCGGTTTCGGCTGCAACGTCGCGGCTGATGAAGGGCGCGTTCATGCCGTTTCAATTCGGATGCGGGAGATGGCGTCCTGCGCAGTGGCCAGTGCGGCCGAGCGCGAGCGGCCGGTCGCCACCACCATCGCGGCGGAGGGCCGCTTGTCGCCGGCCGGCGGAATCACATCGCCGATTTTGGCGGTGACGACCAGTTCGCTCACGCCCTCGACTCGCCGCGCCTCATCGGCGCCCGCGATGCCGACCACGCGGCCGGGCGAGGGGAAGGCGTAGCGCTGGCACACCGGGCGATTTTCTTTTGGCGTCAGTTCATCGGGTGAAACCGGTTCGCCCAGCGCCACGCGGATGGCGGCACCGAGAAAATCGACACCGGTCGAAAGCGGAATCTCATGCGTACAGAAGAAGCCGCCGGAAAGCCGCGCCGCCAGCTCGATCACATGGGCCTGGCCGTTGTGGACGACGATGTCGCCCTTGACCGTTCCGTTCTCGATGCCGAGAGCGGTTGCTGCGCGCGCCACGACATCGCGGACGTCGGCCTGAACATCGTCGGGCAACTGGCTGGGGAGATCGCCGCCATTCTCGATGAAGAAGGGCGCATACTTCTCCAGATATTCGTAATTGCGATCGGAGAATCCCGGCGTGTAGCAGCGCCCGCTGATGACGATGGATTCCGTCGAAACCTGCGGACCATCAAGATACTGCTCCACCATCACCCGTTCCGTGGGCGAATGTTGACGGGCCAGCGCAAAGGCTTGATCAAGATCTTTCACCTGCGCCACGCGCTGCACGCCGCGCGACCCCCGGCTGTCCACCGGCTTGATCACGAGATTGGAGCCGCGTTCGATGGCGAAGCGCTGCAGCGCCTGCGTCGTGGCAACCGGCGAGAACCACGGGATCGGCACGCCGGCGCCGAGCAACCGCTCCTTCATGGCGAGCTTGTCGCTGGCAAGGCGCGCGGCTTCCATGGAAATACCCGGCAGACCGAGGCGCTGCGCGACAGCGGCCACCGTCATCGGCGCATCCGCCGCCACGCAGATCACGCCGTCGATGCGGCGCACCTTGCGATGGAATCTCTCGGATGCCGCCGTTGTCTGCTCCGGCGAATACACATCGGCGATGATGCAGGAATCGGCGAACGCAAATCCTGGCGCTTCCACGTCGCGGTCGGAGACAACGACATAGAATCCCATCTCCTTCGCCTTGCGCGCGGCTTCCGCCGCTTCGATTCCGCCGGAGACAATGAGGATCGTCTTGCTCATTGGAAGTACATGCCGCCATTGACGTTCAGCGTGTGTCCGGTGATGTAGGCGGCATCCTCCGAGCACAGAAACACGACGGCCGCCGCGATCTCCTGCGGATACGCGATGCGCCCGACGGGAATCTGCGCCGCCTTCTGCTTGCCGGCCTTGGAGCGCAATTCCTTCTGCGCCATGTCGGTGCCGACGAGACCGGGCGACACGGCGTTGGACGTGATCCCCTTGGCCGAATAGAGCCGCGCCAGCGACTGCGTGAAATTGATGAGCCCGGCCTTCGCGGCGGCGTAGTGCACCTGGCGCATGCCGCCCCACTGGCCGCCGATGGACACGATATTCACGATGCGGCCCCAGCCGTTCTCAACCATGGCGGGCAGCGTCTCCTGCGCCACCACGAACGGCCCGCGCAGATTGGTTTCGAGCATGCGATCCCATTGCGCATCAGTGATCTCTTCCATCGGCCGTTCATCGGCGATGGCGGCATTGTTCACGACGATGTCGATGGGCTGCTTGAAGTGCTTGCGCGCAGCGGCAATGGCCCTGCGCACGGATTTGCGGTCGCGCACATCGATGGTGATGGCCTTGGCGCCGGCGAATTCCTTTTCCAACTTAGCGGCGCCGTCGCGATGTTCGCGATAGCCGCAGGCGACTCGATAGCCGCGCTCCAGAAGCGCGGTGGCAATCGCCTTGCCGATGCCGCGGCTGGCTCCGGTGACGAGCGCGAGCTTGCTCTGCCGCATCAATGCCGCTTCCGCGCGAGCGCCCGCTTCGCGGCAATCGCGATGAATGGAGCGGAGATGCCGAAATGTTCGGCCAGTTCGTCCGGCTCGCCGGATGCGCCGAAGGTGTCGCGCAAGCCCACGAACTCGATGGGGCAGGGCGATGTCGCGGCCAAAGCTTCGGCCACGGCGCCGCCAAGTCCGCCATGGATGTTGTGATCCTCTGCCGTGACGATAGCGCCGGTTTCCTGCGCACAACGGGCGAGCAGTTCCGTGTCGATCGGCTTGATCGTCGCCATGTTGACGACGCGCGCGGCGATTCCCTCGCGGTCCAGCAGATCGGCTGCTTCGACCGCGCGGGCGACTTCCACGCCGCACGCCACAATCGTCAAATCATTGCCGTCGCGGACGATGTGTCCCTTGCCGATTTCGAAGCGATGGTCGTCGGCAAAAATCCGTTTTGCCGGACTGCGGCCGGTGCGCATGTAAACCGGGCCGTCGAATTCCAGAATGGCGCGAGTCGCCAGCGCGGTTTCAATGGGATCGGCCGGCGAAATCACCGTCATGCCGGGAATGGCGCGAAACGCCGCGAGATCCTCCAGCGCCTGCGCCGAGCCGCCGTCCGGGCCGACATCGATTCCGGGGTGGCTGGCGACGATCTTCGCGTTGCGTTTGGCATAGGCGATGGAGAGCCGCGCCTGTTCGACAGCGCGCAGACAGAAGACGGCAAACGTCGTGACCACTGGCAGCAGCCCGACTGCTGCCAGCCCGCCCGCCGCCGCCATCATGTTCTGCTCGGCAATGCCGAACTGCAGGAACCGCTCGGGATGGCTCTTGCGGAAATGATGCACGCCGGTGCCGCCGGCGATATCGGCATCGAGCACCACAAGCTGTTTGAATTCATTGGCAAGCGAGGTGAGGGACTTTCCGAACGCCTCGCGCAGGGAATCGCCGCTCGTTCCGACCAGGGACGGTGCACTAGACATTCAGCATCTCCCGCATTTCGGCGCTGCGCGCGCCGAGCAAGGCCAACGCCTCCTCGGCCTGTTGCTGCGTGAGCTTCACGCTGCCGTGCCACGCTGGAATGTTCTCCATGTAGGTCACGCCCATGCCCTTGATGGTGTGCGCAACGATGATCGAAGGCCGGTCGACTTCGTTGGAAGCGGCGCGAAGGGCGGCGAGAATCGCCTCGATGTCATGTCCGTCGATCTCCGCGACATGCCATCCGAAGGCCCGCCATTTGTCGGCGAGCGGCTCGAGCCCCATGATGTTGGCATTGCGGTCGTCGCTCTGCAGCTTGTTGTAGTCGATGATGGCGCAGAGACTGGAAAGCTTGTGGTGCGCCGCGCACATCGCAGCCTCCCACACTTCGCCTTCCTGCAATTCGCCGTCGCCGAGCAGCGCATAAACGCGTGCCGGACTCTTCTTGAGCTTCAGTCCCATCGCCATGCCGAGCGCGACGGAAAAGCCCTGGCCTAGCGAACCCGTGCTCGTTTCCACCCATGGCAGGTCGCGTACATGCGGGTGGCCCTGAAACGGACTGTTGAGCTTGCGCAGCTGCAGCGCGGCCTTGGCATCGCAAAATCCATGGTGCGCAGCGGCGGCATAGAGTGCCGGTGCGGCATGACCCTTCGAAAGCACGAAGCGGTCGCGGTCGGGATCGTCGAGCTTATCGGGCCAGATGTTCAGCTCGGCGCCGAACAGGCAGGCGAGAATGTCTGCGCAGGACAGCGCGCCGCCCGGATGACCCGATCCAGCGTGATAGATGGAAGCGACGGCATGCCTGCGCACGAAATTCGCGGCTGCGGCGAGCTCGGCTACTAGGTCCGGCTCGGCACGTCGGACGACGGCAAGATTTGCGCTCATGGAAAAACCCGGAAAGACACCGCTAACCATCTTTGGGTGCTGTCGTTAACAATTCGCTACGAACAGGCCCGGAATTGGCGGAAAATCGCGGCGTTAACGCTCCCTTAGCCATGGCGGCATAGAAAACGTTAAGCGCAGGGAGAGGAGGGCTTGGCGTGCCGCGCAGGGTCAAATTCATTGCCGAAGCATCGAGCAATCACGGCCGCGATTTGAATCGCGCGCTTGCGTTCGTCGATGCGGCAGCGGACGCCGGTTGCGATGCCGTCAAATTCCAGCTCTTTCGCATCGATCGTCTGTTCGCGCCGGAGATCTTGAGAGCCAGCGCGAAACATCGCGCGCGCAAGGATTGGGAATTGCCGGTCGCGCATCTGGCACCCCTCTCCGAGAGGTGCCGCGCGCGCGGAGTCGCATTCTCCTGCACGCCGTTTTATCTGGAAGCGGTCGCCGAACTCGCGCCCTTCGTCGATTTCTACAAGATCGCGTCGTACGAGCTGCTTTATGCGCCGTTGCTGGAAGCCTGCGCGGCGACTGGCAAGCCTGTCGTTCTGTCGACCGGCATGGCGACGATGGATGAAATCAGGACCGCCGCGGCACGATTGAAATTCGCCGGTGCCTCCGATATCGTGCTGCTCCATTGCGTCTCGGCCTATCCCACGCCGTCGAACGAAGCGAATCTGTCGGCGATTGCAGCCATTCACCACGCAACCGGTTGCGACACAGGATGGTCGGATCACACGCGCCGTCCTGCCGTGATCGAGCGCGCGATTCATCGCTGGGGCGCCAGCGTCGTGGAATTCCATCTCGATCTCGACGGCGAGGGCGCCGAATACGCGGCCGGTCATTGCTGGCTGCCGGGCGAGATCGCGTCTGTCATCGCACGCATCCGCGAAGCGGAAACAGCGGATGGCGAAGGATTCAAGGAACCGCAACCGTCCGAACTCGCGGACCGCAACTGGCGCGCCGATCCGATCGATGGATTGCGCCCGCTGCAACACATCCGCGCCACGTTCCAAGCCGAGGCAGCATGAGCACTCCCGATAAACCGCGCGTCGTCGCGATCGTCCAGGCCCGCATGGGCTCAACCCGCTTTCCCGGCAAGGTGCTGAAGCCGATCGCTGGAAAACCGCTGCTCTGGCACGTGATCCGCCGCCTGTCGCGCTGCGAACTGATCGACCAGATCGTGATCGCGACCACGACCAATCTGCGCGATCACGCCATCGTCCAGTTCGGGCGTGAGCACGACATCGAGGTCATTCGGGGCCCGGAAGAGGATGTGCTGGCGCGCTTTGCCATAGCGGCCGAGACAATGAAGGCGGACTACATCGTTCGCGTCTCATCCGATGCGCCGTTTCTCGATCCCGGATTCATCGACCATCTGACCGGCGCTCTGATCGCGCAGGACGGCGATTATGTCCTGCTGGAGGATGGTGCCGTCACGGCGCATGAAGGTGTGGACCCGTTTTCGCGCCGCGCGCTCGCGAAGCTGATGGCCGAGGCGCGTGACGATACGATCGCGCAGGAGCACGTCACCGGGTACTTCAAGCTGCATCCCGGGTTCGTGAAGATCGTGCGGGCTCCCGCCTATCCGCCACTGGCGAAGAAAAGCGGCCGTCTGACGATCGACACGCCGGACGACCTCGCCTTTGTCGAAGTGATTCACGAACGCATGGATGCGCGGGCCGGTGAGGCATCGCTGGCCGATCTGCTGCTGTTGCTGGAACGCGAGCCGCGGCTGCGCGATCTCAACGCGCACGTGAAGCAGAAGACCATCGAGCCGGATGGCGGCATGGCGCTGATTCGTTGCGATGGCGGCGGCCGCTTCGGTCTAGGCCACGTCACGCGAATGATTGCGTTGGCCCGGAATCTGCGCGACCGCGAAGGCATCGGTGCCGTCTTCGCCGTCAACGGAACCGAAGACGCGATTCTTCCGATTGTCCGTGCCGGCTTCGAGGCGCACCTGCTCGACGATGCGTCCGATGCCGAGAACGTCCATGAGATGATTCTTCAGCACGTGCCGGACATTCTGGTGTGCGACATGCGCGAAGGCGTGAGTGGCCGTGAGTTGTGCGAAATCACGGCAAGCGTTCCGGTCACGGCTGTGATCGACGACGGATCGAACCGGCGCCTTGCAGCGGACGTCGCCTACTATCCGCCGGTGCCGCAGGCGATGTCGCTCGACTGGAATGGTTCCGTGTGTGCGCCGCGCGTCGGCTGGGAATGGAGCCTGCTTGGCACGGATGTAAGGGCGTTGCCGCAGCGCGCGCTGTCGCCGCGCCCGACATTGCTCGTCACCATGGGCGGCAGCGATCCGGAAGGCCTGACTCAGCGGGCCGCGCGGGCCCTCTCGAAGATCAAGCCGAACTTCCGTGTACGCTTCGTCATCGGACCGTCCGTCGCCGACGCGCAGATGGTTGCCCGCAAGGCGGAAATGATTTCTCCCAATGTCGAGATCGTCACCGGCGTGCAGGATCTGTCGGCGGAATTCGCGTCCTGCGATGTTGCCTTGTGCACGTTCGGCGTCACCGCTTACGAACTCGCGGCCCATGGCGTGCCGGCGATCTATCTTTGCCTGACGGAAGACCATGCGCTTTCCGCATCGGCCTTCGAACGCGCCGGCATGGGTGTTTCGCTTGGCATTCACGATCGCATCGAGGATGAGGACATCACCGGCGCCGTGATCGCGCTGCTGTCGGACGCCGAACGCCGCAATGAGATGCGCGCAGCGGGACTGACGACGCTCGATGGCTCGGGTGCGCGCAGGATTGCGGCGGATCTGAAAGCGCGCGTGGCGATGCGGCAGGATTTCAGCCGGCGCGAAGCGATCTGATTTCGGCGGCTGTTTTCTCGAACACGCTGTGCCAGTCTCCGGGGCTTGCCGGCGTCATCAGCCGGCAGGACGGCGCGAACGGCTCGTACGGTTGGCCGAATGCCGTCCAGCTCGAATCATAGAGCACCTTGAGGACCGGCACACCGGCACCCGCCGCGAGCCAGGAAACAGCGGTCGGCGCGCTGATAATGCAGTCCAGCGCTGACAGCATGGCACACGTCCGGTCCAGTTCATTCTTCTGATCGAGATCGGTGGGCACCGCGATCCTGCGGCCGCTTGCTGCTTCGAGTGCGGCGAGCTCGTCGGAGGTCGCGTCGTATTGCGTGCACACGATCGTGCCCGGCAGATCGCGCAGGGAGTCCGCCCACGCCTGAAGCGGCGCGTATTGCACGGCGCGCGCGCCGCCGGTCTTGCCGCTGCGCCAGGAGATTCCGATGAGGGGACGCGGACCGTGCGACGCGAATTGTCCCCGCCAGTTGTCGGCCTCTTGCCGGTCCGGGATCAGATAGGCATTCGGCGCCGGAAAGTCGGACGGCGCGACGCGGAAGTGGCGCGGCAGGCTCCCGATTTCGATGGCTGCATTCGCGCCGCCCATCTGTTTCAGCCAGCCGTAGCGATGCGCGACGGCGCCGTTGATCGTTGCGCTGTCGCTTCCATGCACCATGATCTGCGGGAACGAGCGCGAAAACAGCGGCCCCAGACGCGGATCGCATTCCAGAACAATCGAGCCGCCATCCTGTGCAGCACGCCGTGCGAGATCGGGGAGGATGCTGGCGAACATCAGCTCGTCGCCGACGCCCTGCTCGGCCGTCACCAGAAGACGGATGCGCTTCAGCGATCCGCCGGACCAGCGCGGCAGCTTGTGATCGCAGACCGGCGCCTTTCCCGGAATTTTCAGACGCGCCGCGTAGTCGCGCCAGCCGTCGGCCAGATTGCCGCTCTCCAGATGCAGCATGGCGCGGTTGAGCTTCGCCTGCGCATTGTGCGGCTCGCGCTTCAGCGCGCGGTCATAGAGGGCCAGCGCTGCCTCGCGATGACCGGCTTCCGCTTCCAGATCGGCAAGATTGGAAAGGGCTGCGGCGTAGCCGGGATTGAGATCAAGCGCACGGTCATAGCATTCGCGCGCCTCGTCCTTTTGCCCGTTCTCGCGGCGAACGGACCCGAGCGAGAGCCACAATTCCGGACATTCCGGATTGCGCACAACGGCAGGGTCAAGCAAAGCCAGCGCCGTTTCAAACTGTCCCGTTCCACGCAGCAAATTCGCCAGATTGACGAGCGCTTCGATTCGGCCGGGCTCGAGCGCCAGCACGCGGCGATAGAAATCCTCCGCCGGGCGCGGCATGCCAAGCGCGCGAGCCGTGTTGCCGAGCGCGAACAGCACGCGGGAATCGTCCGGCGATCGAACGAGGGCGCGTTCGTAACAGCCGATCGCGTCCGCATGGCGGCCGGCGCGCGAAAACCGCAGGCCGTCTTCGTAATCCCGAGCTGTGACTGTCATGCGGCCACTTTGCGGAGCGTCACATTAAGGTTGCGTTAAGCACGTTGTCCTTTGCGCCGTGTTAACGGGAGGCAATCGATACTCCCAAGGCCATGGTCAGCACCGTCACCCTGCCGACGTTGGATATGTCGGTCCTGCTCAACTATTACGCCGCGAAATTGCCGGTCGCGACGCAGAGTGCTGCCTCGTCTGCCACGACGACGACGACGAACAGCGCGACCGCGAACGACAATCCTCCCTGGGAAGCCACGACCGCGCCGTCGCAGCAGGCGCAGGATGCGCAGGTTCTCTCCACCACGAACTTCATCGATCTGAGCAATGTGCCGGCGCTCGCCAGCAACGCCGACGCAGAGGTCGAGCAGGATAACCAGAAGCTGTTTTCGCTCTATCAGGCGGTCAACACGCTCTCCAATCTTGCCGGGATGGCACAGCGCGACGGCATGACCGCAGGCCAGCTCGTCGGACTGAATACGCGTTTTCAGCAAGGCCTCGCGCAGGTGCAGTCGTTCCTCAAAACGGAAACCTTCAACAATTTCACCTTGCAGGCTGGCCAGACAAGCGCGACCGCGACCAGCACGGCTTCCGTCGCGTTTCCGCCGATGGCCTACACCGGCGGCACGATCTCCACGGATGACGGGCTGTCGTCCGCAGTGCCCGGCGTCAGTGCCGCAGACAGCTTCGATATCCAGGTCACCAAGGGCGGCGTGGCGACCGATGTCGCAATCGACCTGTCGCAGGTGCAGGGGCCGCTCACACTCGACAATATCGTCACCTATGTGAACCAGCAACTTTCGGCCGACGGCTTCAGTTCGCGGTTCAAGCGGGTGATGACGGAAGGCAGCATCGATGATCCCACCACAGCAAGCTATGGAATCGAGATCGATCCGGCGCCCAGCGAACAGATTTCACTTTCGTCTGCAGCTGCAACGCCTGCGCTCTACATTGCCGGCACCGTCGGCTCTTCGTCAGGCACGACCGACGATCCCACACCGGACAATCAGGGCCGGCTCATCAAGCTGACCAACCTCGATTCCTCGCCGCAAGGCGTCTTCAACGCCACGACAAGCCCCGACACAGGCACATCCACCGCCCAATCCACCGTGGTGGATTCGCAGGGGAATGTTTACGTGCTCGGCAACGCCACGGGCAGTTTCGGCGGCCAGCTGAACCAGGCCGATCAGGATGTCTACCTCAGCAAGTACGATTCCGCGGGCAATCTGCAATGGACGAAATTGCTCGGCAGCACGGGAACGGCAAACGGCTATTCGCTGGCGCTCAATCCGAGCGGGGGCGTTGTGGTGGCTGGATCGACGACCGCCGACCTCACGACGGACGCGATCGGAAACGGAAACACCGACAGCTTCGTTGCGCGCTACGACAGCGACGGCAACCAGACGTGGGTCAAGCAGATTCCCACACTGAACAACAACCAGGCAGCCGCCGTCAGTGTCGACTCGTCCGGCAACATCTATATCGGCGGACAGGTCACCGGTGTCGTCGGCAGCGGGCAGACATCCAGCGGCAAGGCGGACGCCTATCTCGCCAAGCTCGATGCCAAGGGCAACATCGTCTACGAGCAGCAATTCGGCACCAGCGCGAATGACTCGGTTGCGGCGACGGCGGTCGGCTCGGACGGCAGCCTCTATGTCGCGAGCGTGCAGAACGGGCATGCCATCGTCAGCAAATATACCAACGGCGATGCAACGTCGGCGCCGACCTGGACGAAGGATCTCGGCGATCTGCAGAATGGCGGCGCCATCGGCGGCCTAGCCGTCTCCGGCAACGCCATCTACCTCTCCGGAACATCACAGAATACCGGCCTCACCGCCGGTGGGGAGGCATCCATTGCCGCCGCGAGTTCCGGCGGCATGGATGCCTTCGTTGCTTCGCTCACCGACAACGGATCGAGCGCCACGGCAAACACCGTGAGTTACGTCGGCACGTCAACCACCGACAAGGGCGGTGCGGTCACCGTGGGTTCCGATGGAACGGTCTACCTGACAGGCACGACGCAAGGGACCTTTGCGGGGCAATCGCACGCCGGCACCGGTACCAGCAACCTCTTCGTCGCCGCGCTGACGAGCAATGGCTCGATCTCCTGGACCCGGCAATATGGCGGCGCCGACGGACAGTCGACCGCTGCGGGGATAGCCATCGATGCACAGGGATCGAGTGTGCTTGATGCGCTTGGACTACCGCGCGGCCAGATCAGTCTCAATCAGTCGGTCGACCTCACGTCGCAGACCACGTTGCGCGCCGGGGACAGCTTCCAGATCGCCATTCAGGGCGTAGGCGCTCGCACGCCGACGGTCACCATCGACAGCGGCGAGACCCTGCAAAGCCTCGCCAACAAGGTCAACATCGCGCTGCTCAATACGGGCACGGCGAGCGTCACCTTCCAGAACGGCGGCGAGGCGCTGCAGATCAAGATGAATGCGGGCTACACCGCCATTCTGCAATCGGGACCGGCCGATTTCGATGCGCTGGCTCGCCTTGGTATTGCGGCCGGACCAATCACAGGGCCGGCGAAGGCGGGCACGACGAGCAGTACCAGTTCTTCGTCCGGATCATCCACGGGTTCGACATCGCAGGTGTTCGGTCTCGGCTTCGGCGGCACGATGGACATTTCCACGGCCACCGGCGCCGGTGCGGCGCGGGCACAGCTGCAGAATATCCTCTCTGCGATCCGCAACGCCTATCGCTCCAGCAACACACCGCCGTCGGCGACATCGAGCACGACAACGCAGTCGAGCGGGCCGGCGCCGGCTTACCTCACCGCACAGGTGGCGAACTACACGCTGGCGCTCAACATGCTGACCAGCACGTCGTCGTCCAGCACCACCGCTTAAGCGGCGCGGCTTCACACGACGCTGTTGTAGACCATCGCGGCGGTCGGTCGCGGCTTCGCCATTGGACGGGGCGCATAGGGCCGCGCGGCAATCTGGCGGCGCTGCATCTCCTCGGCGACGGCGCGCACCATGCCTTCGCTGATGGTGCGCATGCGCTTCAGAAGGCGCTGCTGGCGTTCAAGGCAATCGTTGAGCCGCTTGCCCGACGCGACCAGTCGCGCGCGCAACTCCGGCGGCATACCGGCCGCTTCCTTGGGCGAAAACCCGGCCAACTCCTTTTCATACAGCAACGACAATTTCTGCGTTTCCGGCTCGATGGATTTCATCTCCTGCGGCCGGCCTTTCTCCAACGCCTTGATGTCGGCGTCGATGGCCGCGGCGAGCCGCTCGCCGATCGCGAGAATTCGCTGCAGCCTGGCTTGCGTGTCGCTCACGAGGGTTGACCCTGGTGCTTCATCAATTGGGTCTGGATGGCGGAGGCAATTCCGAGCCCGCCGCGGTTCGCGATCTGCTTGCCGTATTCGTCCAGCATCAAGGAGCGGAACATCGCTTCGCCCTGTCCGCCGCCGAACGGACCGTCGGTCGAGACGCCCTCGAACATCGAGCCGAGGAATTCCGAGACGAACACGCCTTCGAACTGCTGCGCCGCCTTCTTCGCCGCCACAGCATTTGCGGTCGGCTTCGGCGCGGTGATGGTCTTGCCGGCGGTCAGCGCGGCCTGCGGATCGATTGCGGGCGTCATCCGATCACCTCGATGTCGGCCTGCAGAGCGCCGGCCGCCTTGATGGCTTGCAGGATGGAGATGATGTCGCGTGGGCCGATGCCCAGCGCATTCAACCCATCGACGAGCTGATGCAGGCTCACGCCATCCTTCAGCACGGCCATCTTGTTGCCGTGGCTGTCGTCGACCTGGATGTTGGTACGCGCGGTGACGACGGTTTGCCCGTTGCGGGCGTAGGGCAGCGCCTGGCTCACTTCCGGCGTCTCGGTGACCCGGATGGTGAGGTTGCCCTGGGCGATCGCAACTGTGGAAACCCGCACATCGCTGCCCATCACGATGACGCCGGACTGTTCGTCGATCACAACCTTCGCAGGCTGATCGGGATCGACGCGCAACTGCCCGACATCGTTGAGCAGGGCGACCACGCCGCCGGGATAACTCGGCGGCACATACACCTGGATGCTGGCCGGATCGTTGGCCGATGCGACATTGACGCCGAGGAACTGGTTGATCGTGCTGGCGATGCGCGTCGACGTCGTGAGATCCGGGTTGTGCAGCGACAACCGCAGCGTGGTTTCGTTGGCGAGCTTGAATCCAGTTTCGCGTTCCACCACGGCGCCGTTGCTGATGCGGCCCGCCGTCGGCACGCCGCGCGTCACGCTCGATGACGCGCCGGCCGCCGCGAAGCCGCCGATCACCACGGGGCCTTGCGCCAATCCGTAGATCTGGCCGTCGGCGCCGAACAGCGGCGTCACCAGAAGGGTGCCGCCCTGCAAACTCTTCGCATCGCCAAGGGCGGACACCGAAACATCGATGCGCGTGCCCTGCGCGGCGAAGGCCGGCAGGTTCGCCGTCACCATCACGGCGGCGACGTTTTTCGTCTGCATCTGCTCGCCACGCGTGTTGACACCGAGCCGCTCGAGCATGGTGGTGAGGCTCTGCTGGGTGAACGGCGCGTTGCGCAAGCTATCGCCCGAGCCGTTGAGGCCGACCACGAGGCCATAGCCCACTAGCATGTTGTCGCGCACGCCCTCGATATCGACGAGGTCCTTCACCCGCGAAAAGGCGAAGGCCTCGACGGGCGCGAGCGCCACGAGCAGGGCGGCGAAGGCCGCGAGAAGTCGACGGGAATAGGCAAACCGGTTGGACATGCGCGTTCTGCTGGCTTTGATCCGGGAGGGTCACTTGCCAGTTCCATGCCGCCCGTGAACCGATTTGTCTCCTGTTAATTCAATGGCTTGAGTAACCATCGGGCGACCCGGCCGGTGGCTGCGGCAAGTTTTTCCCGGCTGAAAAGGCCGCGGGCGCCAACCGGCCAGCCTAGCCGTAAGGCGTGTGCTCATCCTCGTGCGCATGGCCGATCGCCTCGCGCAGGTCGGCATCCAGTTTGGCGCGGTCGAGGATCACCTTTTCGTCGTGCACGTCCTTCACCGCGCTGATCGGGATGGTGAAGTCGCCGGCATTCTCGACATAGACGACGATGCGGCCGCGACCCACTTCGCGCACGGCGCCGAACGATTTTCCGGCATCGTGCAGGAACACATCGAAGCCTTGGCGGATCTTTTCTTCGAACATGGATATCTCCTTCAGACGTAGCGGGGGATGGGGCCGTTGTGCGGCGTCATGCGGTCGGACAGATCGAACATCACCTCGTCGATGTAACACCAGCCCCAGCCTTCCGGTGGATCGTAGCCTTCGATGATGGGATGGTCGGTGGCGTGGAAATGCTTGCGGGCATGGCGGTTCGGCGAGTCGTCGCAGCAGCCGACATGGCCGCAGGTGCGGCACAGCCGCAGATGCACCCAGGGCGAGCCGATCTTCAGGCATTCCTCGCAACCGAGCGCGCTCGGCGTCACATCGTGGATGGTGGAAAGATGCGTGCAGGTTTTGCTCATGCCGTGGCTCCCTCGCGCAGCCGCGCAAGATGCGCATGCAGCGTCGCCACCACCTGCGCGCCTTCGCCGACGGACGATGCGACACGCTTCACCGATCCCGATCGCACATCGCCGATGGCGAACACGCCGGGGCAGCTCGTCTCCAGCGGCTGCTTGCCGTCGCCCAGTTCCGTAGTCGTCAGAACGAAACCTTTCGCATCGACCGCGATGCCGGACGCCTTCAACCAATCGGTGTTGGGCTCGGCGCCGATGAACAGGAAGAGATGGCGGATGTTCTTTTCGGTTTCGTTGCCTGTGCGTCTGCTCTTCCAGCGGATGGCCTTCAGTTCCTGTCCTTCGCCGGTCAGCGCTGTGACTTCCGTTTCCGGCAGCACTTCGATGTTTGGCTGCGCGGCGATACGCTCCACCAGGTAGCGGGACATGGTCGCGTCCAAGCTCTTGCCGCGCATCAGGAGGTACACTTTCGCCGCCTGCGTCGCGAGATAAACGGCTGCCTGGCCCGCCGAGTTTCCTGCGCCCACCAGCGCCACTTCCTGGCTCTGGCACAGCCGGCCTTCCAGTGGCGAGGCCCAGTAGTGCACATGCGAGCCTTCGAACTCCGGCAGATTGGGAATGTCGAGACGCCGGTAACGCGCGCCAGTCGCGATCACGATGGCGCGTGCCCGAACGCACTGGTCGCTCCTGGTTTCGATGGCGAAGCACGGGCTATCGACGCGGAGCCGAACGACTTCTTCCGGGATCGCGCTCTCGACTCCGAACTTCTGCGCCTGATTGTAGGCGCGCGCCATCAGTCGCATGCCGGTGATGCCGGTCGGGAAACCGAGATAGTTCTCGATGCGCATCGAGGCGCCGGCCTGGCCGCCAAACGCATTGCAGTCGATCATGATGGTGGAGAGACCCTCCGAACCCGCATACACCGCGGCGGCGAGGCCTGCGGGCCCTGCGCCGATGATCGCCACATCGTAGAGTTTGTCGGGATCGAGCTTGCGCACAAGACCCAGACAGGCGGCCAGCGTGTGCTCGTCCGGATTGTGCAGCAGGTCGCCATTGGGACATAGCACGATTGGCAGTTCCGCTGCGGCGACATGAAAGCGTTCGACCAGCGCCTTGCCGCCTTCATCGCTGTCGGCATCGAGCGTGTGGTGCGGATAACCGTTGCGTCCAAGATAGTTCTCCAGCCGCAGCACATTGGCGTCGCCGCTGCGCCCAACGATGATGGGACCCGCCACCGACGTTTCCAGAATGGCGACGCGGCGCAGGATCAGCGCGCGCATGATGCGCTCGCCGAGATCGGCTTCCGCCACCATCAGCTCGCGCAACCGCGCCGACGGAATGATGATCGCCTCGACATCGGTCTTCGCCACACCGTCCACCAGTACGGGAATCCCCGACAGCGACGCGATCTCCGCCAGGAACTGCCCGGGCTGATAGGTGACGATCTCCTCGACATGGCCGAGCGGATCGTGCTGGGAGATCTCGACCTCGCCTGAGAGAACGAGAATGAGGCCCGGGCTCGGTTTGCCGGTCTCTTCGAGATACTCGCCGGTTTTGTACGTGCACCGACTGCCGAAGCGGCGCACGCGCTCGATATCGGCCTGGCTTAGCGTCGGAAAGAGCTGATGCCAGCGCGTTTCGAGCGTGGGGCTTGAGGCTATGGCCATGCGCCAAGCCTACACACGAAGGCAGCCGGCAGAAAACTGCCCAGGAGCAACGGCATGCAAATCAAATCCTAGGCAAACTCGTACGGCCAGAAACTCTTGCGCGACGGATCGAGACGCAGCGTTTGTGCCGTGGTCGGCGCAAGGCGGCTCGGGCAGGCCGCACGCTCACACATGCGGCAGGAGATTCCGGCAAGCGTCGCGCTGGCCGGATCGCCGAGATCGAGACGGTCGCCATAAACGATGGCCTTCGCATGCGAGACATCGCAGCCGAAGGTGATGGCAATGGTCCGGGCAGACTGTGGGTCGCGGCCGTGGAAGGATTCGATCGTCCGTGACATGGCAAGAAAGCGCGAGCCGTCGGGAAGCGACACATGGCGTGCGATGGTTTCGCCCGGCCGCGCAAACGCCTCCGTCATGCGCCATTGCGGACACACGATGCCGAAGCGGGCGAACGGAAACGGTCCCGGCGCCACGCGCTTCAGCACATTGCCGGCCGCGTCGAGCCGCAGAAAGAAAAACGGAATGCCGCGCCGTTCGCTCCGCTGCAGTGTGGTCAGGCGATGCGCGACCTGATCGATGCTGGCGGAAAAGCGCCCGGCCAGAATATCCAGATCGTGCCGCACCGTGGCAGCCGCTTCGACGAAGCGGCCGTACGGCATCATCAGAGCCATGGCGAAATAGTTGGCGAACGCGACGCGATAGAGTTTCTCTGCATCCGCGTTGGAAGGTGAAGCTTCCGCAATGAGCCGATCGACCTCGGCCGCATAGGAAGTCAGGGCCACGTGCACCGCCGTCTGGAACGTGCGCGCAGGTGCGGGGAGCATCTCAGACAAGAAAAGCCGCCGGTTGTGGCGGTCATAGCGGCGCTGCGAGTCCGCGATGGCATGAATGGGCAGCACCGTCACGCGGATCTGATGCGCATCGTGCAGGTGTGCGCGCAGCGCCGCGTATAAATCGTCGCCGGGACTCAGCGAGGTGTGGAAAGCTTCGGCCGCCAGGTCGAGTGCGGCGACGTAATTGCTCCGCGCCTGGAAATAGGTCCGCACCTCTTCAGCGGGATACCGTCCGTCCGGCCGTGAGCCGCCGGCTGTCTCACTATCGCTCGCAGGTTCGCCGGTCGCCTCGCGCTTTCGATAGGCATTGTAGAGCGCAGCCAGTGCGGCGGTGATGTCGGGATAACCGCTCACCAGATCGGCAACCACGGCGGCGGACGGCGCTTTCGGAAACACGGGATCCGCAAAGATCTCCATCAGCTCGGCCACGCGCTCGGATTCGCGGTCGCCGTGCAGCTCCTTCAGATCGAGCTCGTAGATGGCGGCAAGCTTGAGCACCAGCTGGGTGGTGAGCGGCCGCTGGTTGCGCTCGACGAGGTTGAGGTAGCTCGCGGAAATGCCGAGGTCGCGCGCCATCGCCGTCTGGCTGAGGCCCAGCGAGGTCCGCAAATGGCGGATGCGGGGGCCGGCGAAGACCTTCCGCTCCCCGCCCTCGCGCGGCTGCCGTTCCTCAGCCATGGTGACTCGCGAAATTTACCGACCAGACATTCTATCTGTCACAACTATGACAAATCAACTCTTTTGGTGCTGAACCAGGCTTCCTCCTTGCACGTATGCTTGTAAAGATCGTGACAGGAGTGCGGCTTGAGTCAGGTGAGGGACGACATGCGCGTCAAAGGCACAGCGCCGGGGCAGGACAAGGTCCTGACCGATGCCGCGTTGGCCTTTCTGGCCGACCTGCATCGCCGGTTCGACGGCCGCCGCCGCGAACTTCTGGCCGCGCGGGTCGCGCGCCAGGCCCGGCTCGATGCCGGCACCGACAAGCTCGACTTCCCGGCCGAGACGGCCGCCATCCGCACCACTGACTGGACGGTCGCGCCGCCGCCGCACGATTTGCTCGACCGCCGCGTCGAGATCACCGGTCCCGTCAACGCCAAGATGATCATCAACGCGCTGAACTCCGGCGCCAATTGTTTCATGGCGGATTTCGAGGACTCGAATTCGCCGACCTGGGCGAACAACATCGACGGCCAGGCGAATTTGATGGACGCGGTGCGCCGCACGCTGCGCTACACCGATCTCTCGAGCGGCAAGCAATATTCGCTGAACAAGAAGACGGCCGTGCTGATCGTGCGGCCGCGCGGCTGGCATCTCGATGAAGCCCATGTCGAGATCGACGGCGCGCCGATGTCGGCCTCGCTGTTCGATTTCGGACTCTACGCTTTCCACAATGCGCACGAGCTGATCGCGCGCGGCACCGGCCCGTATTTCTACCTGCCGAAGATGGAGAGGCGGCACGAAGCGGCGCTGTGGCGCGACGTGTTCCTGTTCGCCGAGAAGTCCCTCGATCTGCCGCGCGGCACGATGCGCGCCACCGTGCTGATCGAAACGCTCCCCGCTGCCTTCGAGATGGACGAAATCCTCCACGCGATGAAGGACCATATCGTCGGGCTGAATTGCGGCCGCTGGGACTACATCTTCTCCATGATCAAGACCCTGCGCGCCCGCGGTGATTTCGTGCTGCCGGATCGCGCGCAGGTGACGATGACCTCGCCCGCGCTCTCGGCGTACAGCAAATTGCTCATCAAGACCTGCCATCGCCGTGGCGCGCACGCGATGGGCGGCATGGCAGCGCAAATTCCGATTCGTGGCGACGATGCAGCGAACACCGCCGCGCTGGACAAAGTACGTGCCGACAAGGAACGCGAGGCGCGCGAAGGCCATGACGGGACGTGGGTCGCGCATCCCGGGTTGATCCAGATCGCGCGCGATGCGTTCGATGCGGTGATGCCGGGAGCCAATCAGATCGATCGCCGGCGTGACGATGTGAACGTCACCGCTGCCGATCTGCTGGCGAAACCCGAAGGCGCGATCACCGAAGCGGGATTGCGCACCAATATCCGCGTTGGCATCCAGTACATCGCGGCCTGGCTGGCCGGGAACGGCTGCGTGCCGCTCTACAATCTGATGGAAGATGCGGCGACGGCGGAAATCTCGCGCACGCAGATCTGGCAGTGGCGCCATCACGGCGTGACGCTGGACAACGGAAAGAAAGTCGACGGCGCGCTGATAAGCGCCGCGATTGCGGAAGAAACGTCCCAACTCAAGAAAAACGGCAACGAGCCCGTGACGCTCGGTGATGCCACGGCGCTGTTCGAGCGTTTGTGTCTTCCAGACCAGCTCGATCCGTTCCTGACCATCCCGGCCTACGGCCTCCTTCTCGAAATCGAAAACACCGGAGCTTGATGTGACCACCTTCGACGATCTTATCCCTTCCGCGCCGCGCAGCCGTTTCGAGGGCATCCAACGCCCCTATTCCCCCCAGGATGTTGAGCGGCTGCGCGGCTCGGTCCCCATCCAGCACACGCTTGCTGAGCGCGGCGCCAACAGGCTTTGGCAATTGCTGCATTCGGAAGACTACGTGCCCGCGCTTGGTGCGCTGTCCGGCAATCAGGCGATGCAGATGGTGCGCGCCGGATTGAAGGCGATCTATCTCTCCGGCTGGCAGGTGGCGGCGGATTCCAACACGGCCGGCGCCATGTATCCCGATCAATCGCTCTATCCGGCAAACTCCGGTCCTGAGCTGGCGCGCAAGATCAACCGAACCTTGCAGCGCGCCGACCAGATCGAGCATGCCGAAGGCAAGAAGAGCGTCGACGACTGGTTCGTGCCGATCGTGGCCGACGCCGAAGCCGGCTTCGGCGGACCGCTCAACAGCTTCGAGATCATGAAGGCGTATATCGAAGCGGGCGCCGCCGGCGTGCATTTCGAAGACCAGCTGGCGTCGGAAAAGAAATGCGGCCATCTCGGCGGCAAGGTGCTGATCCCGACGGCGGCGCATATCCGCAACCTCAACGCGGCGCGGCTTGCGGCCGACGTCATGGGCGTTCCGACGCTCATTGTCGCGCGCACAGACGCGGAAGCGGCCAAGCTAATCACGTCGGACATCGACGAGCGCGATCACGACTTCATCCTGAAGCAGGAGCGCACGCCGGAAGGATTCTACCACCTGCGCAACGGCGTGGAGGCGTGCATTGCGCGCGGCTTGGCCTACGCGCCGTATGCCGATCTCTTGTGGTGGGAGACCTCCAAGCCCGATCTGCACGATGCGCGCAAGTTCGCCGAGGCCGTGTACACGAAATATCCGGGCAAGCTGCTCGCCTACAATTGCTCGCCGTCGTTCAACTGGGAAGCCAATCTGTCGAAGGACACGATCGCCAGCTTCCAGCGCGAGCTGGCGGCGATGGGCTACAAATTCCAGTTCGTGACCTTGGCCGGTTTCCACCAGCTCAACCACGGCATGTTCGAGCTCGCCCGCGATTACGCGAGCCGCGGCATGGCCGCCTATTCCGTGCTGCAGCAGGCGGAATTCGCCAGCGAGCAGAACGGCTACACCGCCACGCGCCACCAGCGCGAAGTCGGCACCGGCTATTTCGATGCCGTGTCGCTTGCCATCGGCGGCGGCAAGAGTTCCACGACCGCCATGCATGAATCCACCGAGACGCAACAGTTCCGCGTCGCAGCCGAGTAAAGGAGTAAACCCATGTCTCACCAAGCGATGTCACACAGCCATACGGGCCATTGCGTTGCCGTGGATACGGAAAACCAACCGGCTGTCGCGAACGAGGATCTCACGCCGGAACTGCGCGATGCGCTGAAAACCGTTGCCCACAGCGTGCACCGCCTGAACGCGGCGCTGCGCCAGGCGGTCGAAGCCGGTGCCACGATCGAACTGCGCCGCCGCGCGCGCGTGCATTCGGGCGACGGCTGCTGGGCCGACCAGATGACCCCGCTCGTCCTGCCGAAGACGAAGCAGTAGCGGCTTGCATCCATTGTGCCTTCGAAGGAGCGCGGCCGACGGCGTCGATCCGGGGACCGCGCATGCGCTCGACGCCAATTGAACGAGTGGTGCGATCCTACAGATTTCACCTGCATTCTCGCGCCGCGGCAAGCCACAAGGCCTGGGCACGTTGTCTAGCGATTGCAACTTGTTAGGACATAGAATTCACGGCAAATAACGCCAATGCACTCGTCGCCCTTGTACAAATAGCTCGTTCATTCTGCGAGTGCGCGCACAGTAGTGTATGATGCTGGCTCCGGGATCGTATCGAAGGTGCGGGGGGCTCCATGGCAACATTTACAGGTACAAGTGGCGACGATGTATTGGTCGGCACATCGGGAAATGACACCTTCAACATGGCGCAAGGCGGAGACGATACCGTCAGCGGCGGCGCCGGCAACGATAAGTTCAACTACGGAGCAACATTCACCGCCGCGGACCACGTCGACGGCGGATCGGGAAACGATACCCTTTCGCTTGCGGGTGACTACTCGGGCGGCGTTGTCTTCGCCCCGAACAGCATAACGAGCGTCGAGACGATCGCGCTTGCAGCCGGCTTCAGCTACACGCTGACGCTGGACAATGCCAACGTCACCATTGGCAACACGCTGACGCTCGATGGTTCGGCGCTTGGCACCGGCGATGTCCTGACGTTCGACGGATCGGCGGAAACCTCGAGCGCGCTCGTCATCAAGGGCGGTGCGGGCAACGACCTGCTGTTCGGTGGTGGTGGTGGTGACACGTTCGATCTGACGCATGGCGGCAACGACACAGCCAACGGCGGCGCCGGCAACGATGTCTTTCTGATGGGCGCCACGTTCACGGCGGCCGACGTGATCGACGGCGGCACCGGCAATGACACGCTCGAACTCAGGGGAAACTACGGTGGCGCGAACAAGGTGGTGCTTGCTGCCGGAACCATTTCGGACATCGAGAAGGTCAGGCTGGACAACGGTTTCAACTACAGTCTTGTGCTCGACAACGGAAATGTGCCATTCGGGCAGAGCCTAACGCTCGACGCATCGGCGCTCACCGGAAACAAGACGCTCACACTGGACGCGTCGGCCGTGGCCGACGGCGCGCTTAAGATCGTGGGCGGCGCCGGCAACGACGCGATCACGTTCGGCAGCAATTTGAGCACCGCGGATCGCATCGACGGCGGCGCCGGGAGCAACACGCTGTTCTTGAACGGTGATGTCGATATCACCTTCGCCGCTGCCACGATCACGAACATCGCGACGATCATGCTGGCGGCCGGCCACGATTACAGTTTCGTCGAGAACAACGGTAACGTTGCCGCCGGGATGACACTGGCGATCGATGGATCCCAGCTCGCCGCCGCAAATTCTCTGAACTTCGACGGCTCCCATGAGACCAACGGCACTTTCTCGATCACCGGCGGCGCCGGCGACGATGTCCTCACCGGCGGGCGCGGCGCCGACATCTTCGATTTATCGAAGGGCGGAGCGGATACCGTCTATGGCCAGCAGGGCAATGACATCTTCAATTTCGGGGCTCGCCTTGGCGCAGGCGATCAGGTGACCGGGGGTGCCGGCAACGACACAATCGTGCTCAACGGCAATTACGCGAGCCTCATCCTCGACGGCACAACCATCCTGAACGTAGAGACGATGACGTTCGCCGCCGGCCACAGCTACAACATCACGACAGCCGCTGCGAATTTCGGCGCGAATCAAACGGTCACGATCGATGCCTCGGCGCTCGGTTCGGCCAACGCGCTCTCATTCGACGCGTCGCAGGATACCGGCACCACATTCACGATCATTGGGGGCGCGGGAAACGACATCCTGCGGGGAGGCCAGCACTCGACGACCTTCGATCTCAGCCATGGCGGCGATGACATCGCATTCAGTGGCGGCGCATCCGATGTCGTGAACTTCGGCGCAGCCTTCACTGCGAACGACCAGATCATCGTCCAATCCGCCGGTGATTCCGTTTCGACAATCGTCTTGAACGGGGACTATTCCGCCGGCGTCACGTTCAATACGAACACGTTTGTGTCGCAGGGCCTTGGCGGTAGCCAGAACGATTTCGACATCCAGCTCACCGCAGGGCACAGCTACAACCTCTCCACGGGCACAGACCTCATCAACGGCGACTACATCATCGATGGCTCCACGCTTCAGGCCGGAAACACGCTCACGTTCAACGCATCGAACCCTTACATCTTTGCCTTCGTCACGGGCGGCGCCGGCGACGATGTGATCACGTCGACCAATGGCGAGGTGGATCTCAGCCACGGCGGCAACGATACGGCAACGGCCAGCGTGTTCGACATGGGAGTCGCGCTGACGGCGTTCGATCAGCTCACCGGCAGCGGGCCGGGCGCTCAAGTCAACCTGGATGGCGCCTATGCCGGCCTGACCTTCGCCGCCAACACGATCCAGAATATTGAAGCGATCTCGCTCGGGGCCTTTTACAGCTACAATTTGACCACCAACGACGGCAATGTGGCCGATGGTGCCACACTGATTGTCGATGCAACGAACCTGCAGTCGACCGATACCGTGACGTTCAACGGCAGTGCGGAGCTCGACGGGACATTCTTGTTCAAGGGCCATTATGGAACCGACATTTTCACCGGCGGGGCGGGCGATGACATCGTCCAGATGGGGGTGAGCTTCTTCGGCCCGGACCTGAACGCTACCGACCAGATCAATGGCGGCGGCGGCAGCAACAACCAGTTGGTTCTGGCCGGCGACTATTCGGCCGGCATCACGTTCGGCGCGACCATGATCACAAACATCCAGACCATCACCCTGAGTCCGGACAGCCCGACCGGCGTCGCCAGCTACAACATCACCACCAACGACGGAAACGTCGCCGCCGGCCAGACGCTGACAATCGACGGATCGGCCCTCGTGTTTCCCGCCGAAACCAACACGATCGTGTTCAATGGGTCGGCGGAGACCAACGGTTCGTTTGACATCATTGGCGGCGTCGCGGCGGACACGCTCATCGGCGGCGCGCAGGCCGATACGATCGAAGGCGGACCGGGGAACGACATCCTCACCGGCGGCGGCGGCGCCAACACCTTCGTCTATACAAGCAGCGATTACGGCGGGGACAATACCCTGGGTGGACCGGTCGATCACATCACCGATCTGGATTTCGACCAGGACCGGATCGACCTCCCGGGGACCGTCAATGCGATCGCGGCGGCGGTGACCACCGGCTCGATCAGCCAGTCGGGCTTCTTTACGACACTGTCTTCGATCATCGGCGCGGGCCAGCTGCCGGCGCACGACGCCGTCCTGTTCACCGCCAATGGTGGGGATTTGTCCGGCCACACCTTCCTGGTGATCGACGGCAACGGAGAAGCGGGCTATCAGGGACTTGGCGATCTGGTGATCGACGTCACCGGCTTCGCCGGCACACTTGTCGCCGGCGACTTTATCTGAGTGCGGCAGGAAGCTGGCGGCGTGTCCGCCAGAACGCGTTCTTGGGAGCAACGGCTGGATGCGATAGTCTTGCCCCGTGCCATAGGCTCGCCACCTCGGGGGGTGCGAAATGGGGATTGGTTCGGTTTCACGCCGCAGGTTGAGCCTTGCCTGCGCGACTGCTTTTCTCCTGACCTCTCCCCTGGCGCATGCGGCGCTGACCATTTCCAAGAAGCCGACGGAGAATGTCATCTGCACGGCAACGGTTTGCAGTGCCACGGCCGCAAAGGCGGTCCTCAATGCAAAAGACCTCACCAGGCTTCTGAAGAAGAGCGATGTGACGGTCGTGCCCGGTTCGATTGCCAAGACCATTGTCGTCGGCACGCCGCTGCACTGGACCAGCGCACACAAACTCACGCTTGACGCATTCACGTCGATCTCAATCAATCGACCGATCACGGTCGAAGGTTCCGGATCGCTCACGCTGACGACGAGCGATGGCGGCAGCGGCGGAGACTATGGCTTCGGCGCTGCCGGAAACGTCGAGTTCTGGGACACTTCGGACGGCCTGACGATCAATGGCGTTGCGTTTACGCTCGCCGCCGACCTGCCGACCTTGATCGCTGATATCGCGGGTCACGGCTCGGGAGCATTTGCCCTGGCGAAGAGTTACGATGCGTCGGTGGACGGCACCTACGCACATTCGCCGATCACCACGCCATTTGCCGGAACGCTTGAGGGCCTCGGCAACGCCATCGCGAATCTGAGCATCAATGACGCTACTGCCTCGGACGCGGCTGCACTGTTCAAGTCCACGTCCAGCCCGAGTGTCTTGCGGCATTTGTCGCTCACGAATGTTTCAGTCACGGGCGCAGCCAACACGGAAGGTGCTCTGGTCGGGGTCGCAAACGGGACGATCGACGGGATCACGATTTCCGGTCAGGTGCAGAGCACAACCGCAACCGGGGACATCGGCGGACTGGCCGGTGTCATCGAAGGCACGCTCGCGAACTCGTCCTCGTCCGCAACCGTGCAGGGCGGCGATGGCACCGGCAATCTGTTCGTTGGCGGCCTGGTCGGCGAGATGTTCGGCAGCCATGCGAACCTGATGCTCAGCGATACAAGCGGCACCGTCGTCGTCGGCGATGGCGGGTATGCGGGCGGCCTGGTTGGCGGAACGCAGACCGGCGATACGATCCAGCAATGCTATTCGACAAGTGGGGTTACCGGCGGGACGGGCACGTCGGTCGGCGCGCTCGTCGCCTTCAACGGCGGCTCCATCGCGGAAAGTTTTGCGACGGGCGGCGCGGCCGGCGGACAGAGTGCAAATGCCGGCGGATTGGTCGGGCGCAACGTGGGCACGATATCGCAGGCGTATTCGACCGGTCCTGTGTCGTCCGGAAGCGGAGGCAGTTTCATCGGCGGATTGATTGGTGCCGACCAGGCCGCTTCGGGAAGCATCACAAGCACGTATTGGGACACCGAGACCAGTGGGATCAGCGATCCGGGCAAGGGTGCGGGCAACCGCAAGAACGATCCCGGTATCACGGGCCTGACGTCTGCACAGTTTCAGGCCGGTCTTCCCACGGGTTTCGATTCCGCCGTGTGGGCGGAGTCCGCAAAGATCAACAACGGCTTTCCGTATCTGCGCGCGCTTCGCGGCCCGGGTTGATCGATCGGTCAGGAGGAATGCTTGCGGATCGAAGCTACATCAAGAGCTTGACGGCCCTTGCCGCGTGCATCTCGCACGCAGCCTCGTCGTTCCTGCGCCTGGCTGCACGTGCTGCCATCATCTCCTTTTGTACGAAGGCCATGACGGCACCGCCCGCGGCAATGGACATCGCGTTCGCCTTCTGCATCAGTTCATCGCAGTTCATGGCAGACGTGTAGGCCACGGTCCCTGAACCAGTGGTGCTGCGGGCCGGCGGCTGCTCCGGCATCGAACCCTGTGCGAAGGCAGGCGTGACACAGCACAGCGTGACAGCAATCGTCGTGAAGCGCATTTGATCAAGCTCCCGCGTGACGACCCGATGGCCCGCGACCATCGTCAAAAAATGGGCTGGAGCTATTGGCCTTTCGTGCAGCAGCTGTGGGTAGTCGTGGCGGCTGCGATTTCTGCCGCGAGGAAGCCGGAAGCGAAGTTCGCAGTATTGTGGGGAGTGGCGCGCCCGGAAGGATTCGAACCTCCGACCCCCAGATTCGTAGTCTGGTGCTCTATCCAGCTGAGCTACGGGCGCGCGCGAGGGGGCGATACCTAGGCATCGGCGCTCCGCTTGGCAAGCGCCAGCTTCACGGGTCCATCGGCCGGCTGGCACGTCCCTGCCTGCGGCCCATTCGCCCTTGTTCCTAGACGCTTGCGTGGTTAAGACTTGGCACGGCATCAGGGCAGATTCTCCTTCACTTGCGCGAGGTTGGGTGGGACCAGGGGCGGTGAGGAGAGGGCGGAGACACAGAATGAAGGCGAATGGGGCTGGGAAGGCGACTGCGGGCGCGATCTTCCTCATGGCGGCGCTCGGACTTTCCGGCTGCGCCAGCATCGATGATGCACTGTTCGGCAACTCCGCTGGCGGCGAGGAAACCCAGAATTCCGAGCCGGCGACTGCTCCCGAGGCCGACAACGGCGCCGCGCCATCCGATCAGCAGGCACAAGGCGCGCCGTCTGATCAGGAGGCACAAGCCGCCCCGGAGCCCGCGCCTGTCGAAACATCCGAAGCCAGCGAGCCGGAAGCCACCGCGCCGGCCGCCGCTCCGCCTTCGAACGGCTTTCCGCCAGCCCGGAACTATGCGGCCGCGCCGGCGGCGCCAATTGCTGGAACCACCATCGTTCCCGTCAGCATCGAGCCTGGCACCAACACCGGCACGGCGGTCAGCCAGACGATCGCCGCCTTGCGGTCCGACCTTCAGGGTACGGAAGGCCGCCTGGTGAGCCGCGCCCAGCAGCTTGCGGATCTGCGCAATTCGGCGATGTCGTCGTCGACCACCTATCACACGAGCAAGGGCGAGATCACGGCGCGGTTGCAGATCGGCACCACGCGCGGCAACCCGGAGCTCGTCAGCCAATGGAACGTCGCGCAGTCCGCACTCGATGCGCTCACCACCAACATCAATGCGCTGAACGCGCTGGGCACGCAGGTATCGGACGATTCAAGCCATGCGCATTATCTGCTCGGCCAGGTGCAGGCGACGATGAACGTGTCCGGCCAGGTCGACGAGGATCATCGCCAGCTTGTCGTGCTGGAGGATGAAACCGATCAGACCATCGTGCTGGTCGACCGGCTGATGCGCGATGTGTCCGACGCCGTGCAGCGCCAGACGGCGTATGTGGCAAACGAGCGCGCCAACCTGACCACGCTCGCCAGCGCCATCAAGAACGGCCAGCTCTACGGCGGCGACCTCGGCGTGCCGATGCTGGCAGGGCCTCCCACACCGGCATCCGGTCCGACGGCCATGGGCGGCGTGCCGCTGGTCACGATCAAGTTCGATCGCGCGGGCGTGGACTACCAGCAGATCCTCTACACCGCTCTGTCGCAGGCGCTGTCGTCGCGCCCGCAGGCAACATTCGATGTGGTCGGCGTGTCGCCCACGCGCGGCACGGCGGCAGCCGTTCAGCTCGCGCAAAGCGATGCCCGGCGTCACGCACAGGACGTTATGCGGTCGATGACCGACATGGGCGTGCCGGCCGCGCGCATGGGCCTCTCTTCCTCCACGGATCCCGCCGTTTCGACGAGCGAAGTCCGCGTCTTCGTGCGCTAGGCGATCACGCAACGCCGTTTGATTTGAACCAGGCTTGCAGCTGGCGCCAGCCGTCCTTCGCGTCCTTCTCGTTGTAGGAGGGCCGGTAATCGGCGAAGAAGCCGTGGCCGGCATTCATGAACACTTCCAGCTTCGATTTCAGCTTGCCGGCCTTGGCGAGCGCGGCCTTCATGTCCTCGACGTCGGAGATCGGGATGCCCTTGTCCTGGCCGCCGTAGAATCCCAGCACCGGCGCATTGATTTGATCGACCAGCTCGAGCGGATATTTCGGACGTAGCGGGTTGACCGTCACGGGTCCGCGCAATTGCCCATACCACGCCACGCCGGCCTTCAGGTTCTGATTGTGCGCGGCGTAGAGCCACACGACACGTCCGCCCCAGCAGAATCCCGTGATGGCGAGCTTCGTGGTGTTGGCGCCATCGCCGCTTGCGAAGGCGACCGTGGAATCGAGATCGCTCATCACTTCGGAATCAGGCACCTTGGCGACGATGTCGGTGACGAGTTGCTGCACCGTGCTCATGTCGTATTTGCCGGGATCGCCGTAGCGGAAATAGAGCGACGGCGCGATGGCGTAGTAACCGAGATGGGCAAAGCGGCGGCAGATATCGCGGATGTGCTCATGTACGCCGAAAATCTCCTGTACCACGAGAACGGTCGGCAAGTGCGTTTTGCCCTTCGGCTTGGCGCGATAGGCCGGCATCGATCCGCCTGAAACGGGCACCGTCACTTCGCCAGCATCGAGGCCGTTTGCGTCCGTGACGATGGTGGCGGCATTGAGCGGCCCCGTGCACAGCGTGAAGCCCGCGACCAGTCCGGTCGCCGTTGCGGCAAACCCGCGCCGCGAGAATTGCGCCGAGCGCACGAAATGTTGCGCCTGATCGTCATCGTATTTGTCCATGTCATCCTCCCTCTTTCATTGCGTCACCTCCCCCTTGTGGGGAGGTCGGCGAACGCAGTGAGCCGGGTGGGGGGTAAGTCGGCGCCTTGCACCTTACTCACCCCCCACCCGACACATTCGCTGCCGCTCATGTGTCGACCTCCCCACGAGGGGAAGGTGAATCCCTGTAACTTCTCAATTCCCCGATCGTCTCCGCCTCATACACGCCCCGCGCAATGGCGCGCGCCATGCAATCCGCGGCGATGGAGCCGAGCCGCATCACGTGACGTTGACGCGGCTCTTCAATCGCACGGCGTTGTGTCGATACCGCGAACACGATGTCGCCATCGAACGGGGTGTGCACGGGGCGAAGGGCGCGGGCGAATCCGTCCGCCGCCATGATGGCGATGCGCGCAAGCTCAACCCGTGTCAGCACGGCATCGGTGGCGACGATGGCGATGGTGGTGTTCTCGCGGGCGCGCGCGCCTTTCATGTCGGCCGGCAGATCGAGATCGACGCGCACCGGTCCCTTCAATGTTCGTCCGCCGAATTCCTTGTTCTGCTCGAAGGGAAAAGCCCAGAACACATCCGCGCCGGGAATCAAGGGCGAGCCGAGACTGTTCACCGCGACCAGCGCACCAACCGTGAAGCCATCGCTCGCCTCGGCGGATGCGGACCCGAGGCCGCCCTTGTACGCCCCGGCCATCGCGCCGTGTCCCGCACCGGAATTGCCAAGGGCGAAGTCGTGCGATGCGTTCTCTGCCGCCCGCCGGCCAAGTTCGCGATAGGGCGGCACGTCGCCCCAGTTCTTGTCGCCGCCATTGGCGAGATCGAACAGGATGGCGCCCGGGGCGAGCGGCACGCGCGGCGCACCGGGTACGATCTCGAAACCACGGCCGCGCGCTTTCAGCACCGCCTGCACGCCGGAGACGGCATCGTTGCCGAACGCCGATCCGCCTGAGAGCACGATGGCATCGACACCATCCACCAGCGACACGGGATCGAGCGCCTCCACATCGCGCGTGCCCGGCCCGCCGCCGCGCACATCGGCCGCCGCAGGAAAGGCCCGCTCGCAGAGGAGCACGGTCGTGCCGGTGCGCGCTTTCGCGTCCTCCGCGTTGCCGACGAGCAGACCCTCGACATCGGTGATGAGGTTGCGCGCGCCGGGTTTCGTCATGCTAAGACGCTAGCGAAAGCGCAGGCCCGCCGAAAGAGAACGGAATGAAACTGAAGCTCATCCTGGTTGCCGCCATTTTCATCGCCACGCCATGCGCGGCGCGCGACAAGATCGCCGCGCATCATATGATCGCGGCGGCCAATCCTTACGCCTCGCAGGCCGGCTTGCAGATGCTGCGCAAGGGCGGATCGGCGGCGGATGCGGCCATCGCCGCGCAGATGGTGCTGACTCTGGTGGAACCGGAATCCTCCGGCATCGGCGGTGGCGCGTTCATCCTGCTCTACGATCCGAAGCATAAGAAGGTGACGAGTTTCGACGGTCGCGAAACCGCACCCGCTTCCGCTACGCCCGGAATGTTCCTCGATGCCTCCGGCAAGCCGCGCGGACACATGGACGCGATTCCCGGCGGATTGTCGGTCGGCGTTCCGGGCGACGTCGCAGTGCTGGAACTCGTGCACAAGAAATACGGCAGGCTGAAATGGGCGACGCTGTTCCAGCCGGCCATCGATCTGGCGACGAGGGGATTCAAGGTGAGCCGCAAGCTCGCCACCGAACTGCGCGAATTCTCGGCGATCGGCGCGATGCCCGATATCCACGCCTATTTCTATCACAAGGATGGAACGCCGGTTGCGCAAGGCGAGACGCTGAAGAACCCGGAGCTCGCACAAACCTTGCGTGCGATCGCAAAGGGGGGCGCAAAGGCCTTTTACACGGGCCCGATTGCGCAAGCGATCGTCGACAAGGTGCGCAATGCGCCGGTCAACAAGGCGGGCATGACGCTCGCCGACCTCGCCAATTATCACGCCGTCGAACGTCCGCCGGTGTGCGGAACCTATCGTGTGTATCGCTTGTGCTCGATGGGACCGCCGAGCTCGGGCGGGGTCGCAGTGCTGCAGGTTCTCGGCATGCTGGAGCGGTTTCCGTCGAAAGACCTCGCGCCCAGCTCGCTCAGTCAGGTTCATCTGATGACCCAGGCGCAGCGGCTCGCCTTCGCCGACCGCGCTGAGTATCTTGCCGATCCCGATGTGGTAAAGGTTCCGGTGGCCGGACTGCTCAATGCGGGCTACCTGCACGAACGCGCCATGCTGATCGATCCGGCCAAGGACATGGGAACGGCGTCCGCCGGCACGCCGCCGAGCGGCGCGCAACAATTTGCACCGCAGCGCACGCCGCAACTTCCCGGCACCAGCCATCTTTCCGTCGTCGACAACAATGGCCAGGTCGTGTCGATGACGACGACGGTCGAATTCGTCCTGGGCTCGGAGATGATGGCGAAAGGATTCGTGCTCAACAACGAGCTGACGGATTTCTCCTTCGAGCCGGTGCACGACGGCAAGCCGGTGGCCAATGCGCCCGGCCCCGGCAAGCGGCCGATGAGCGCGATGTCGCCGACCATCGTGTTCGCGCCGGATGGCAGGTTCAAGATCGCCCTGGGATCGCCGGGCGGGCCGATCATCATTCCCTACACGGTGCAGGCCATCGTCGACATGCTGGACGGCAACGTGACGCCGCAGGATGCCGCCGGCCGCCCGCACTTCGCCAATCCGAACGGGCCGACGATTCTGGAGAAGGGCACCTCGATCGAATCGCTCGCGCCGCAGCTCACCGCGATGGGCCACACTGTCATCAGTCGCGATCTCGAGAGTGGCTTGCACATCATCGAGCGTGTGAAGGGCGGCTATATTGGCGGCGCCGATCCGCGCCGCGACGGCATCGCGCTCGGCGACTGACACTTTGCGCATCGGGGTGATCGGGGCGGGCGTTGCGGGACAGGCCGCGGCGATTGCACTCGCTGGCGACGGACATGAGGTCCGTGTATTCGAGCGGTTCGCCAACGCGCGCCCGCTTGGCGCGGGACTTCTGCTGCAACCCTCCGGAATGCTGGCGCTGGAGCGGCTCGGCTTGCGCGACGAGGCCGAACGCTGTGGTGCTCGCGTGACCGAACTGGATGGTCGCATCTTGAACGGCAGACGCGTGCTCGATCTGGCCTATCCAGATGGCGAATGCGGCCTTGGCATTCATCGTGGCGCGTTGTTCGGCCTGTTGCACGAGGCGATGCTGGGAAGGGGCGCTCGCCTCACGCTCGATTTCGAAGTGGAGCGCGTCGAGGATTTTGCGCGGCCGGTGATCGTCTCGGCGCGAAACGAAAACGAAGGCGCGTTCGATCTGTTGCTCGACTGCGCCGGCGCGCATGACCGCCTGCGCAGCGAGCTTGGGCTCGGTGTTCGCGCGCCGCTCTATCCGTGGGGCGCGCTGTGGGCGACCTGTACGGATCCGGCAGGGGCGTTCGCGGGCAAGCTGCGCCAGCGCTATGACGGAGCGCATCTGATGATCGGTATCCTGCCGGTGGGGCGTGCGCCGCAAACCGGCGCACCCTGCGTCGCGTTCTTCTGGAGTGTGAAGCTCGCCGATGTTGAGTCCGAGCGCGCCGCTGGCTTGCATGCGCTGAAAGCGCGCGTGCTCGCGGCATGGCCCGAAGCGGCCCCCATCGTCAATCAGATCGGGCAGTTTGAGGATTTCTCGCTCGCCACATATCGCGATGTTTCGGTGGGGCCTTGCGTGCGCGGGCGCGTCGTGGTGATCGGCGATGCGGCGCACGGAACCAGCCCGCAATTGGGGCAGGGCGCCAATCTCGCCCTGATCGATGCGGTCACGCTGGCGCATTGCCTGAGGCAGACGCGGGATGTGGATGCCGCGCTGGCCCGATATCAGCGCGACCGTGCGCGTCATGTCGCCTTCTATCGCTACGCCTCGCGGCTGCTGACGCCCGCGTTCCAGTCGGATGGCGCGATCGTTCCCTGGCTGCGCGACCATTTCCTTGCGCTGGCCAACCGCTTGCCGGGCGGCCGATATCTGAGCAGCACCACATTGTCGGGCGTGCGCAAATTTCCCATCGGCCTGTGGAAGCCTCCGGAATAGTCAGCGCGTTGCCACCACGAACATTCGCCGGAACGGAAACAGCGTCTTGCCGTCGGCGCGGCGCGGATAGGCCTCGCTGAGCAGGTGGCGGTATTCCGCCAGGAAATACTCGCGCTCGACTGGCTCGAGCGGCTGCACGAACGGACGCAAGCCCGTGCCGCTGACCCAGGCGAGCACCGGGTCTTCGCCCTCCAGCACCTGAAGGTATTCGGTTTCCCAGATGTCGAGACCTTTCGCGTGCGGCGCCAGCACGTCGTAGTAGAAGTCCGGCTCGTGCACATGAATTTGGCGCGCGTTCTTCAATTTCTCGGCCCATGGCCCGCTGTTTGCCACTTCGCGCATCAGCACATGTGACGGCTCGTGGAAATTCTGCGGCACCTGGAAGGCAAGCGCGCCGCCCTCCGCGACGAAGCCGAACAGCCGTGGTACCAGCGCCTCGTGATGGGCGATCCAATGCAAGGTCGCGTTCGAGAACACGACATCGTATCGGGTGCGCGGCGACCATGTCTCCACATCGCCTTCCACGAAATTCGCAGGCGCACCGGATTCCTTCGCCTTCGCAATCATCTCCGGCGAGGATTCGAGGCCCTCGATCTCGGCATCCGGCCAGCGTTGGCAAAGGATCGCGGTGGAGTTGCCCGGTCCGCAGCCGAGATCGATGACACGTTTGGGATGGGCGACCGGTACCCGCGCCAGCAATTCGATGGCCGGCCGTGTGCGTTCGCTCGCGAACTTCATGTAGACATCGGGATCCCAGGTCATTCCTTCATCAGCCCTCTCTGTCGGGAATTTCAATTCGGAACGTGCTGCCTTCCGCGCCCGTGGTCACCAGCGTGATGTCGCCGCCATGGGCACGGGCCAGATCGCGCGAGATGACAAGGCCGAGGCCCGAGCCGCCCGGCCGCGACGTCCCCGCGAAAGGCTGAAACAGGCGTACACGCACTTTTTCGGGAATGCCGGGGCCGTTGTCGCTGATCTCGATGGACACGCGCGACCCCCGTCGCCGGGCAGCGAGGCTGATGACAGCGTCGCTGCGTCCGTTCAGCGCCTCGGCGCCGTTGCGCAATAGGTTGAGCAGCATCCGATAGAGCTGTTCGGGATCGGCATCCACCTGCAAGCCGTCCGGGACATCCGCCACGAAGGCGGGCGGCGTCTCGCGTTCGGTCAAGGCTGCGGCGCTGGCATCCTCCACCAGCGGCCGCAACGCCACGCGGCGCCGCTCTGGCGGATGTTCCTCGGCACGGCCGTAGCGCAGGGTGTTGGTGGCGAGCGCAACGGCGTGATCGATGGCGCCGATCAGGCGCGGCGCCAGCCGCTTCACGGCCGGGTCTTCGCTGGAGCCGAGCCGGTCCGAAGCGAGCTGCGCGCTCGAGAGGATGTTGCGCAGATCGTGCTGGATTTTGGCAACCGCCATCCCCAGCGCGGCAAGCCGCCCGCGCTGCTGGAGGAAACCGTAGAGCTCGCGCTGCATGGAGCCGAGCTCGCGCTCGGCAATGCCGATCTCGTCGCGCCGCGTGCCGGCTTCCACGATGCGGCTGGCATCCTCGGGGTTCTCGCGGAACGTGACCATGGCGTGGGTGATGCGCCGCATTGGCCGCACCAGCACGAAATAGAGGCTGAGGAACACCAGCACGGCGGTGACCGACGACAGCAGCAGCGCCAGCAGCGCGGTGCGGCCGGCATAGGACTTCAGAGATGAATGAATCTGCCGCTCGTTGAGAAAGATTTCGACGGCCAGCGCCCCCTTGATCTTGGTCGGCGCGATCACGCGCAGGATTCGCTTGCCGCCGCGCAGCAGACAATCGAAACCATACCAGATTTGGCGGAATGCGTTGTCGTTGCGCAGATCGATGACCAGGTCGATATGTGTCGGCATCTGCGTGACCAGATAGAGTTCGCGCAGTTCCGGCCGCTTCAGCATGACGGCATTGGCGCCGGCGCGCTTCAGGAGCTGTTCGCGCAGGCCCGCGGAGAGTTTCTGGCCGGCGGCCTCTGTGAGCGGCAGGACGGCGATCTCGGCGGACTCGATGTGGTTGAGCAGCAGGGTGTGATGATAGCGGCCGATCGATGGTCCGAAGATCGCCGTTTCCGTGATCAGCACGAAGAGCAGGGTAAGCAGGAACAGCCGGCCCGAGAGGCTGTGCACGACAAGCCCCCAGGCATTGCCCACCCTTCGGCTGAGACCACCCGGCATCCGCCACGCTTAGAGCATATTCGGCAGGGCGAAATAAGGGCGGCCGCATCCGCCCTGCCGCCGGTGTGATTGCCGCTCAGCCAGGTACGAAGGTGTAGGCGCAGAGCTTGTTGCCGTCCGGGTCGCGCACATAGGCAGCGTACGCCGTCGGCGTGAAGCTGCGAGGACCCGGAGCGCCTTCATCGGTGCCGCCGGCCTTGAGCGCCGCTTCGTGGAAGGCATGCACCGATTTGCGGTCTGCGGCGGCGAATCCGATCGTTCCGCCATTGGCGGCGCTGGCGGGCTTTCCGTTGGCGGGCTTCGTCACCATGAACTCGGGCCCGTCCTTTCCCCACAGCGAGGCGTGGTCCATGTTCATGACGCGCTTCAGGCCCAGCGCGCCGAGTGCCGAGTCGTAGAATTTGCGCGCCTTCTCGACGTCGTTCGTGCCAACCACCACATGCGTGAAAATTGCCATTGTTCGTCTCCCTTCGTTTTTCACCAGTTCAAATTTCCACCACTCAGAACGTCACAACACTGCGGATGCTTTCGCCCGAATGCATCAGGTCGAACGCATCGTTGATTTTTTCGACCGGCATCACATGGGTGATGAGATCGTCGATGTTGATCTTGCCGTCCATATACCAGTCGACGATCCTGGGCACGTCCGTGCGCCCACGTGCGCCTCCGAAGGCGGTGCCTTTCCACACGCGGCCCGTCACCAGCTGGAACGGCCGCGTCTTGATCTCCTGGCCGCTGCCGGCAACCCCGATGATGACACTCACACCCCAGCCGCGGTGGCAGCATTCCAGCGCCTGCCGCATCACATCGACATTGCCGATGCATTCGAAGGAATAGTCGGCACCGCCGCCGGTAAGCTCGACGAGATAGGGGACGAGATCACCCCTGATCTCCTTCGGATTGACGAAATGCGTCATGCCGAACTGCGCGGCGAGCACCTCACGCGCCGGATTGATGTCGACGCCGACGATCATGTTGGCCCCGACCATGCGCGCACCCTGTACGACGTTCAGCCCGATGCCGCCCAGCCCGAACACGACCACGTTCGCGCCGGCTTCCACCTTCGCCGTGTTGATGACGGCGCCGATCCCCGTCGTTACGCCGCAGCCGATGTAGCAGACCTTCTCGAAGGGAGCGTCCTTGCGGATCTTTGCCACCGCGATCTCCGGCAGCACCGTGAAGTTCGAAAACGTCGAGCAGCCCATGTAGTGGTGGATCATGTCGCCACCGCGCGAAAACCGCGACGTGCCGTCCGGCATCACGCCCTTGCCCTGCGTGGCGCGGATCGCTGTGCACAGATTTGTTTTGTGTGAGGTGCAGGATTTGCACTGCCGGCATTCCGGCGTGTAGAGCGGAATCACGTGATCGCCCCGCGCGACGCTGGTGACACCCGGCCCCACATCGACCACCACGCCGGCGCCTTCGTGGCCGAAGATGGCCGGGAAAAGCCCCTCGGGATCGGCGCCGGAGCGGGTGAATTCGTCGGTGTGGCAGACCCCGCTGGCCCGGATCTCGACCAGCACTTCGCCAGCCTTGGGCCCGTCGAGGTCCACCGTCTCGATCACCAGCGGCTGTCCGGCCTTGTAGGCTACGGCGGCTTTCGTCTTCATCCCTGCCTCGTGAAACTGCTCAAACGGCAGCTTACCGCTTTGCCGCATCCGCGCCAGTTGAGGCGAGGGCCTGCGGCGACTATTCTCTCTCAGCGGAGTCGAAGACCACTGACGGAATTGCAGGAACACGCAAAGCCGAGGACTGGCGCGATTGCCCTGTGGGCCGCCATCCTCGCGATCACGGTGACAGGTCCAGCTGCGGCGCAGCTCTATCCCGGTGACGACGTTCAGGTGAACCCGAACGCCGTGCCGCGCGTGGTGCTGGAGCCGGATGGCAGGCATGTGCGCGTGCTGCAGCCGTTGCGGGAGCCGGGCGCGGAAGGGCCGATCCATCTCCACATGCCGGTGCCGCATCGTCATGTGGCGCGACATGTGGAGCCGTCGACGGCCGTTGCGGCCGAGACCACAACCGCTGCACCACCGGCCGCTGCAACTCCTGCATCGGCACCGCCTACGGCTGCGAAACCGGCGACCACGCGAAAGACAGCAGTGGCATCCAATCCGCCAACCGCGCCGGCAACATCGGGAAACGAGTTCTCCTATGGCTGGTCCGAACCGTCGGTTGCCACAGCGCAGCCGGCAGCGAAGAAACCGGCAGTGAAAAAGGCGCCTCCGGAGCGGACCGCGGCAGCGCCCCCGCCGCCAAAGCCACAGCCGCCGCAGCCGAAGCGAACCGAAACGGCGTCGACTCAGCAACTGGCCGCGCCGCCGCCGCCTTCAGGCGACGATTCCTTCTCCTTCGAGACTCCGGAAATTCCCGCGGCAGCGAGTGCGCCTCCGCCGACGGCGCCATTGCCTTCAGCGAAGATGAAAGCGAAGGCACCTGCGCCGCCGCAGCCCACACAGCAGAAGCCGCAACCGCAATTCGCAGCCACCGAGCCGCCGACGCTTGAAACCGTTCATCACGAGAAGATCGGCAAGCCCGAGAAGAAGAGCGACGACCGCAAGGGGCTTGCCAAGCAGGGCGAAGTTCTGTTCGCAGGCGGCAGCTCCGATCCGCAGGCGGCGAGTTATCAGCAGATCAAGTCGCTGGCGTCGGATCTCAATGGCGCGCTCGATTCCGGATCGGCACGCGTGGAAGTGGAAGCCTATGGCGGAACGCTGGGCGACAAATCCTCCGACGCGCGGCGGCTATCGCTGCGTCGCGCGCTGACCGTGCGCCAATTGCTGATCGACAATGGCGTGCCGTCGGACCGCATCGATGTGCGCGCGCTGGGTGGCGCCGAACAGGGCATGCCCGATCGCGTCGACGTGTTCGTCAAGGCTTAGGCGCGCTTTGCTTCCGCAAGGTTCAGGTGGCGCGCCTCGCGGCCGAGCGCGGTGAGCACCGCAATCGCCACTGCCGCCGCAATCGCAACGCTGGCCAGCGCGATCGAGTAGTTCTCGCCCTGGCTCTTGGCGATCTGGGTTTGCAGCACGGCATTGTACGATGCGATGAAATTGCCGAGCTGATAGACCGTTCCCGGAAACGTGCCGCGCGCATCGGGTGGCGACAATTCGTTCAGGTGTGCGGGAATCACGCCCCATGCGCCCTGTACGAAGAACTGCATGAGGAAGGCGCCAACGGCGAGCATCGTTGCGGTTTGCGAGAACGCCCATAGCCACGTCATCGGGATGGCGAGCAGGGCGGCGATGATGATGGCGCGCCTGCGGCCCAGACTCTGGCTCCAGATGCCGAACGTCCAGCCGCCGAGAATGGCGCCGATGTTGTAGACGATCGCGATGTTGCCGGTAGTGCGCACATCGAAATGGTGCTGGACCTGCAGGAAGGTCGGATAGATGTCCTGCGTGCCGTGACTAAAGAAGTTGAATGCGGTCATCAGCAGGATGGCGTAGATCGCAAGCTGCCAGTGCCGCTTCAGCACGTTGATGACCGTTCCAGTCTTTGCGTGTTCGCGCGCCCAGCCCGGCGATTCCGGAACGTGGCGGCGGATGTAGAGGATGAGCAGGGCCGGAACGATGCCGACGAGGAACAGGCTGCGCCATGGCGCCAGGCCCGTCAGCGCGCCCAGCGGCTCGTAAAAATTGCGGTAGACGATCGACGCCAGCAGATAGCCGGTCGGATAGCCGGATTGCAGCAGGCCGGAGACAAGCCCGCGCGTCTCCGGCCGCACGCTCTCCATGGCGAGTGAGGCGCCGATGCCCCACTCGCCGCCCATCGCGATACCGAACAGCGAACGGATGATGAGGAATCCGGTCAGGCTCGGCGAGAACGCGGTCGCAAACCCCAGAATGGAATAGAGCGCAACATTGGCCATCAGAACGGGCCGCCGGCCGAAGCGATCCGCCAGCCGTCCGAAGACGAACGCACCGACCGGCCGCAAAGCGAGCGTCAGCGTAATCGCTAGCGCGACAGCCTCCCGGTCAACACCGAACGCCTTCGCCACGTCCTTGATGACGAACACCATGAGGAAGAAGTCGAAGGCATCGAGCGTCCAGCCGAGATAGCTCGCCACAACAGCGTGCTTCTGCGCCGATGTCCAGCCCTTCAACGCATCGAGCGCCGCCATGATTCCCCCTCGGTATTTGGCGGAACGCTAGAGGGATTCTGCTACTGCGCCAACTCCGCCGCAGTGTGCCAGTTGCCGTGCAGTCCGGGACGCAGCCGTAGCGGCAGGCGAACGGTCGCGATGGGACCTTCGTCAATGCGCTGCGCATCGAACACCAGAAGATCGGAGCGCATCTCCTTCAGCCGGTTGGCGAGCGCGACAAGATAGCCTTCGCCTTCCGGCGCGTTGGCCGATTTCGGGATGAAGCACGGCTCCTGCATCGACGAGACGGGCCCGCACCACCAGGACTTCTGCTTGCCCGTGGCGAGATCGACATGGGCGATGGTGTTCATGAAGAGGCCCATGCGCGAGAACTCGCTCGGCTTCTGGGGATCGCTCACCAGCAGATAGCCGTGCCGATAGGCCTCTGTGGCGTAACGATCGTCGATGCGGGGAAATTCGCCCACAAGTTCGGTGAGGCGTTCCTGGCCAAAGCTGTCGCCGTTGGAGTCCATGTCGAGCGTCCAGCGCGTAAGCCGCGACTGGGCTTCCTCGGGATTGAACGGCTTGCCGTGCACGTCCGGGAAGAACGGGAACATGTTGTTCTTGGCGACCGGCGTGTCGAAATAGATCTTCGAGCCTTCGTTGAACGCATTCATCACGTGGCTGGCAAACAGGTTCGGCGCCTTGAACCAGCGGATGTCTTTCCCGTCCCCCTTGCGCGGCAGCACACCGACATAAACCGGCAAGGTCGTGTCGAAACCGAAATGCGGCATGCGGCGTTCGAGCCGCTCGGGCGTGGAGATCGACGGCACGATGTGGAAGACGGCGTAGTCTTCGGTCACGCCCCAATCGTGCATCATGCAGTAATAGGGCGCCTCGAACCATGTCTCGTGGACCACACGGCCGGATTTGTCGATCTCGTAGAATACGACATCGCGCGTCAGCAGGCCTTTCGCGGCGTAGCCGAACGCTACCATGTTGCCGGTGCGCGGATCGATCTTGGGGTGCGCGGTGAAGGTCGGCGATTTCATCGTGCCGCCGAAATCCCAGTAGCCGAGACTTTCGAGCGTGTTCGGGTCCATCGCGACCGGCGGGCTGTCTTCCTTCAGAGCAAACAGTTTTCCGCCGTGCGCCATGACGTTGGTGTTGGCGGTGCCGCGATAGCGGCCTTTGACGCTGGGATCGTCGTCTATGGGATTGCGGTAATGCGCAAACAGCGCGTGCCCGGCCTTGTTCTCCAGCTTCCACTTGTCCGTCTTCACCCAGCGATGCTTGAAGTCGACGCGGCCGTCCTTGAAGCAGAACTGCGACACCATCCCGTCGCCATTGAACCAGATGTCATCGCCCATCCTGGCCGGGAACTGTGGGTCCGGATGGACGCGGAAGAAGGCGCCGTCGATCCCGCTCGGGATGTCGCCCTCAACCTCGCAATCGGCGATGTCGGCTTCGAACCGCGCCGGCTGCATGAAGCCTTCGAAGTTCATCGTCTTTGCGAATTTGGCCATGGCATATCTCCTGTTCGAGCAAGTGTGCAGCGGCCATGCCGCGTTCGCAATTCCATCCGAAGCGGTGTATTCGCTCCCAGGCGAGCGTCATTTCCGTTCTGGCAGGGGAATCCCGTTTGGCATCGTTCGTCATCCTGTTTTTCGCCTGCGTCTGGGCCGGCGCGCAGAA
>Ga0335085_10001675_pt1 | contig 45186 bp, 34 predicted proteins | sample Lox_Sample_45_FD_206712 | JGI IMG/M metagenome (GOLD analysis project Ga0335085, IMG submission 206712) | Soil microbial communities from Loxahatchee National Wildlife Refuge, Florida, United States - Lox_Sample_4.5 | ecosystem: Environmental > Terrestrial > Soil > Wetlands | place: USA...
GTGGGGGCTCGCATCGCTGTGGGTGACGGTCGAGAGCGTGCAGTACGCTCTCGAGACGGGGAACGACTACGCCGACCGCTGCTGGGCGGACTCGCCCGTCACGCAGTGGGTGCGCGCGCACGGCGCGGGGCACGCGCTCGTGAGCAACGCGAGCGTCGCCCTGTTCTTCCAGGCGGGGCGGCTCGCGCGCGACGTGCCGGAGGAGGACATCCCCGCCGATTCCGCGCGCCTGTTCGTCGACACGCTCGCCGCGCGCCACGCCTACGTGGTGCTCTATGACCGGACCTGCGCGCCCACGATCGACCAGCCCGACTCGCTCATGACGCAGCTCGGGCTCCAGCTCGTGGAGCGGCTCCCGACGGGCACCGTCTGGATGGCTCCGCCGCCGCCGGGCGCGCCGCGATAGCCGCGCGCCCGGCGGTGCGGAGGAGCGTCAGCTCCCTTTGCGGAGCTCGATGCTGCCGTTCACCGTGCTCATCTCGACGCGGCGGCCGCCGTTCCCGATCTTCGCTTCGAGGTGCTTCGGGTTCATGCGCCCTTGCAGCATGAGCGGGAAGTCCGAGGTGAGCGATCCGTTCACGGTGCTCATCTCGAGGTCGGCCTGCAGCGACGGCGGCACCGTCACGTAGATCGAGCCGTTCACGGTGCGGAACTTGAGATTGTCGTTGCCCGGGATCGCGGCCATGGTCACGTGGATCGAGCCGTTCACGGTGTTCGCGTTCACAGGGCCGCCGCCGGTGGCGACGTCCACCTTGCCGTTCACCGTCTCCGCCTGCACCTCGCTCGTCGCGCCGCTCACGTCCAGCGAGCCGTTCACGGTGTTCGCGTCCACCTTGACTCCCTTGGGGAGCCGGATGGTGAACGTCACCTTCACATCACCGTGATCATCGTTCCAGTCGTGATCGTGCCCGCGGTAGTGCGCGCCGCGCGCCGAGCAGGTGGACTCATCGCCCCAGAGCGCGCAGATCGTGACGTTGTCGCCGTCCTTCACGACGGCGAAGCGGACGTCCTTCGGGTCGCCGCGCCGCCAGTCCTTCTCGCCGACCACTTCGGCGACGTCGCCCGAGGCCTGCTCGACGGAGATCGAGCCGTTCAGGTTCGCGACGGTGAGCCACGCGCCGGCCGGCATCTTCCCCGACCACTTGAAGTTGTCGTCCGTGCTCTCGGTCGCCTGGGCGGCGAGCGGGCCCGCGAGGAACGCGGCGGCGACCGCCGCGTGGATGAGCCGCTGCATGTTCACTCCTCCTTGGACTTCGGGTTGCCGGCGCAGGCGCCTCTGATCTCGACGTCGCCGCTGAACGTGTCGAACGACACGTGCGCGCCGCCGTTGCCGATCATGAACGTCTGCGAGCGGTTGTGTCCCCCCACCCCGTCACCGGGGAGGAGCATCATCTGACAGCTGCTGCGCAGCTCGCCGTTGTAGCCGCGCAGCGAGATCTGCGCGTTCGTGCCCTTGGGGAGCGTCATGGTGAACTCCCCCGAGTGCGAGTGGAATTCGTAGCGCCCCTTCGGATCGAGCGCGCCCTCGAACTCGAGGTCGCCGCTCACGGTGCTCGTCCTCACGTACGAGGACTTCACGCCGTGCAGTTTCATCTCGCCGCTCACGGTCTCGACGTTCACGTCGCCGCCGATCCCGGTGAGGGTGATGTCCCCGTTCACGTCGCTCGCCTTCACCGGACCGCCGAGGTCGTTCGCCTGCACGTCGCCGGACACGGAACTGAGCGTCGCGCGCCCCGCGATGTCCGACGCGGTGACGGAGCCGGACACGGTGTTCCCCTCGAGCTCGGCCACGCCGCGCACATCGATGTCGCCGTCGATCGCGGTGGCCGTGACGCGCGTCCCGCTCGGGACGACGATCTCGAACGTGGCATCATCGCCGCCGTTCTCCTCCTCGGCGGAGAGGGACACGCGCGACTGCGAGAAGTCGAAGCGCAGGTCGCCGCTCTCGCTCGTGGCGCGGATCCGCACCTGCGGCTTGTCCCAGCTCGTCACCTTGATCGTGCCCGAGGTGATGGCGAGATCGATCAGGGCGTTCTTGGAGACGGTGATCGTGGTATCGAGTTTGGCGTTGCCGTCCTCGTCGCGATCCGCGTGCGTGCGCTTGTGCTGTGCGGCCGCGGGGAGCGCGGCGGCGAGCGCGAGGGCAACGAGGAGGGACGTGCGAGGGAATCGGGTTGGCATATGCATCCTTAGGTCCGGGAGGGGAGGAGCGCAGCGGTGCGCAGGAGCCCCACCTTCTGGTCGAGTACACGGGTGAGTTGCTGGGTGAGGTACGAGTTCTTCGGGTCCTTCGCGAGCGCCGCGCGGCTCTCCGCGATCGCGGCGTCGATGACCAACAGGTTCTTCTTGATGATGCGGATGGTGGCGGTGTCGAGCTGCGGCTGCCGCTCGTTCACCGCCGAGTCGAGCACGGCGATGGTGGCATCGTAGGCGCGGATGCGCCGGTCGCCGTACGACGCGTTGTCGCTCGGCGTGCCGCTCGGCGCCAGGGCGGGAGGAGAAGTGGGCGCCGGAGTCACGGCCACCGTGCCCGGCTTCCGGATCACCACCACCGTGAGCATCACGCTCGCCGCGACCAGCGCCGCGGCGCCCACCACCAATCCCGCGACGCGGCGCCGGCCGGGCGTCCATACGGGACCACGCTTGGCGAGCGGCAACACCCGCGGCTCGATCCGCGCCGCGATGCCGCTCCACAGGTCGCGCGACGGCGCGAGCGTGGGCAGCGCGGTGGCCGCCGCCGGCCGCTCGTCGAGCGCCCGCACGATGGCGGAGCAGCTCTCGCATGTGGCGAGATGCGCCTCGACCGCCGCGCGCTCGGCGTCGCCGAGCGTGCCGTCGAGATAGTCCGCGAGCCGGTGCTCGAGCTCGCCGCAGGTCATGGTGATGTCGCTCATCTGGTCAACGCCTCCCGTAGCAAGCGGCGGGCGCGGAAGAGCTGCGCCTTGGTGCCGCCGGTCGTCACGCCGAGCATCTCGGCGATCTCTTCGTGCTTGTAACCTTCCACATCGTGCATCACGAACACCTTCCGTGCTCCCGGCGGGAGCGCCGCGACCGCCGCCTCGAGGTCCATCCGGTCCACGTGGCTCGGCGGCGCCTGCCCGCCGAACTGCGCCTCGGGATCCGCATCATCATCCATCGCATCCGGCGCGGCCCGCGAGCGCTCGCGGCTGGCCGTCTTCCTGTCGTTCAGCACCACGTTCACCGCCACGCGATGGAGCCAGGTGCCGAACGCGCTCTCACCGCGGAACTGCGGCAACTTCTCCCACGCGCGGACGAACACATCCTGCGTGAGCTCCTCGGCGCGCTCCCGGCTCCCGCACATGCGGGCGCAGAGCGAGAAGACGCGGTCCACGTGCGAACGATAGAGCCGTTCGAACGCCCTCCGGTCGCCGGCGGCGGCGGAAGCGACGTCGCCGGCGGTGCCGTTGGCAGGGGTCTCAACTCGAAGCAATTGCAAGGCGGCTGCGGGCATCCGGTCCGGGTCTCCACGCGGTCAGTGGATGGGATGCCGCAGCGGCTCCGAAGGTTGGAAGGCTCATCGGGCGCGCTCGAGGCGGGCGATGAGGGGGGGGAAGTCGGGCATCGCGGAGACCTGATGCGCGGGGCCCGCGGCGTCGAGCTCCTGCGCCTCGAACGGCCCCCACCGTGCGGCCACCGTGATGACGCCGGCCGCGTTCCCCGCCGCGATGTCGTGTGGCGAGTCGCCCAGGAACACCGCGTCGCGCGCCGCGCGGCCGAGCTGCGCGAGCGCCACGCGCACCGGCTCCGGATCGGGCTTGTGGCGCTGCGTGTCCTCCATGCCGACGATCACATCGATCGAGCCGCGGAGGCCGGTGAACGTGAGCGCGCGCTCGGCGAGGTCGCCCATCTTGCTCGTGACCAACGCGGTGGCGTGCCCTCGCGCGCGCAGCTCCGACATGCCCTCCGCGACCCCTTCGTAGGTGCGCATGAATTCATCGTGGTGCGCGAGCTGGTACTGGCGGTAGGTGGCGATCATCGCGCGCGCGAGAGCGTCGTCGCTGGTGAATTCCTTGAGCTGCGTGAAGAGCGGGGTGCCGAGTCCCGCGATCCACTTGGCGTCGGGGGGGACCTCGCCCACGTGCTGGCGGAAGGTGTGGCGGAAGCTGCTCAGGATGAGCTCGATCGAGTCGACGAGGGTGCCATCGAGATCGAACAGGAGCGCGAGGCGGGCGCGATCGCTCATCGCGCGGCGAGCCACTCGGCGCGGCGCGCGAGCTGCTCGGCGGTGGCGTCCGGGATCTCGCTGATCGTCACGCGCGGCACCGTGTAGACATCCATGAGCACGTGCGTCTCGTGCCGCACGCCGTCGCGCGCGTACACCACGGTAGGCGTCTGCCCCACCTTCACGTTGCGCAGATAGGCGCGGAAGGCGTCCCAGCTGGGGATCGTGCGCCCATCCATGGAGACCAATTCGTCCCCCGAGTGCAGGCCGGCCATGGCCCAGGCGCCGGTGGGGCGGGTGATGCCGAACCAGAGAGGCGAGCTGGGATCGTCCGGCTTGGCGTGCGCCACGTAGACGCGCGCGTCGGCCAGCGGTGCGCCGCTCGCATCCTTGGCCATCTCGTAGGTGATGTCCACTCGGTAGCCCATCGACGCCAACGCGGGGGCGAAGTCCATGGGTTCCGAGGCGCGCACGTGGCGCGCGAATATCGAATCGAGCACGCAGCCGCACACGGAGTCGGCGGCGTGCTGGATGTCGTCGAGCGTGTAGCCGGGCTCGCCGGCGCGCGCGCGGTAGAGCGCGGCCATCACCTGGTCCATCCCGCGCGCGGAGTTCGTGGAGTCGCGGATGGTGAGATCCAAGAGATCGCCGATGAGCTGGCCGGCGAGGTAGTAGTCGCCGGAGTAGTCGCCGTTCACTCCCGGAGGCGCGTCCACGGTGAAGCTGGCGCGCTGCGGGGAGATGTGCGTGTAGCCGGGATTCGTGAGATAGCGCGCGATGCGGTCGGCCAGGCGCGTGGCGCGCGTCTGCCCCGCGGGATAGAGACCGGCGCGAAACAGGATCTCGTCGGCGAAGTAGATGGTCATCCCCTCGCTCATCCATAGTTCGGTGACGTGCGGGGTAGGCGCGGCGCGGAACCGCCGCAGCCCGCGCGGGTGGAGCCGGATGAGGTTCCAGGTGTGGAAGAACTCGTGGGCGATCTCGGTGGAGTACGCCGCGGGATCCTTCGCGAGCTCGGCGCTGCGCACGCCCAGCACGAGCGAGTTCCAGTGCTCGAGGGTCATGCCCGCGCCATCGACGAGGAGGAACACGTAATCATCGAACGGCGCGCGGCCGAAGATCGCGATCGCCTGGTCGGTGATGCGTTGCACCATGCTCGCGAGCGCGGCGGTGTCGAACGGCACGCTGCTCGGCGACGGGAGGAAGGCGATGCGCGTGGCGCCGGCGCGCCATTCGTGGAGCGGGCCGGCGAGGACGGGGCTATCGAGGAGCGTGGCGGCGTTGGCGGCGCGGAACGTGCGCGGATCGCTCGTGCGTTGGAGGCCGGTGGCGATGCGCCAATCGTTGGGCAAGCGCAGCGCGAGCGTGCTCGGCTCGCGCTCGCGGCCGGTGACGTACATGAGAGCGTCGATGCCGCCCACGAACGCGCCGGCGGGGCTGACGAACGGCTTCCACACCTCGCGCGTCTGGCCGGGATTCAAAGGCGGGAGCGCGATCGCGTAGCGTACGATGACATCGCCGTGTGCGCCGGCGATCCGCCAGATGGCGCTGTCCTCGCGCGCGACCGCGAGCGGCGTGCTCCCCGCGAACGCGCGGACGTCGCGCACGTAGCGCCAGAACTTGTCGTCGTACTCGTCGTGCGTGGCGATCGCGAGGTGGAGCGTGTCGTGCGCCGCGGGGATGCGCATCTCCACCGCGATGGTCATGGTGTCGGGAGGGCCGGCGGTGAGCGTGTACTGCACCGGCGTTTGCGCGGCGAGGGCGGGGGCGAGGAGCGCGGCGAACGCGAGGGGCCGCTTCACTTCGACGCCTCGGCGAAGCAGTCGGCGAGGAAGCGTTCGATGAACATCTTGTCTTCGTCCCAGCGGCGGGATTGCCACGCGAGGATGGCGCGGCCGGCGAGGAACAAGATCACCGGAACGACTAGGAGCGGGATCGCGTTCATTGGATCGTCGCTCCACGAAGCGATGGCGGCCGCCGAGGAGAGCGGGATCATGAGCAGCACGAAAGCGAACCAGAACGTCGAGAATGCTCGTCCGGCGCGATGCTCGCGATACACGCCGATCAGTTCGCTCACCGGGACATCACGGTGCAGCTCGGCATCGAGCACGATGTTGCTGCCCGAGCGGCGATACGGCCGGTAGCGCCGGAGTCTCACGCGATCCCCATCCACGCGACCGACGCAGGTCTCTCGCCACCACGCGAGCAGGGTCCAGCGCGGGGTGCGCGCGCTCACGCGGGCGAGCGCCGCCCTCGCATCGCCAGGGACCGGGATGCGGGCCGGGTCTTCACGCCAGATGTCGGGGAACGGATTGAGCCACATCGGAGCGCCTCGCCGCGGACCGCCGCCGAATTGTCGCCCACGTCGGTCACCGGCGCCACCCACTCACCGGGCGACGGCGACTATGAGCGCGAGAAGTCGCGGCACGCCGTGGCTCGGCGCGCCGGACGCCGCGTGGATCGCGCCGAATTGCGCGAGCGCACGCAGCCACGCCTCGTCCGCGAGCGGCGCCGCGGCGATCTCGCCCAACACGTGCTCGGCGCCGACGCCGAACGGAGCGGTGATCACGCGTCGTGCCGCGGCGGCGAGGGGGGCGAGCGTCGCGCGCGCATGGAGCGGCGCGCGGCGCGTGATGGTCGCGAGCCGGCGGAGCGCGGCGCGGCGCGACGCCGCGCGGAAGAGCGCCGCGCCCTCGACGGCGGCGCCCGCGTGTTGTCGCCGCGCGAACTCGCGCACCCGGATCAGTGCGCGCTCGAGAACGGCGTCGTCGATGGCGGCGTCCTCCGATCCATCCACGAGCGACGATGCCTCCGCGATCGTAGCGAACTCGGTGCTGAGCTCCCCCTCGTCGATGGCGGCCGCGAGCACCGGGCGCCCCGCCAGCTCGAGCAGCGCGAGGAGCGCCCGCCGGGGCGCCTGCACGAATGCGACGACACCACTCTGGATCGGCGCCGCGGGATCGGGAGTCCGCCACGAGGCGATCACGCGGCGCACGTGCTCTCGCAGTGCCGTCGCGCCGGCGGCGGGCGGCTCGGCGAGCCCGAATCCGGGAAGGATCGCGCCGGCGATCCCGGCCAACCGGCCTGCGGCGGCGAGCTTCGTGCGCAGCCGCCGCTCGATCGCGAGCAACGTCTCCGCGGCCGCCGGCGGCGCGAACGCGTACGCGGCGGTGCACGCATGCGGCGCATCGAGGCGGCACGAGCGTCCCACGCGCTGTTCCATCCGTGCGGGCGTCCACGGCAGGTCGAGATGCACCACCACGGAAGCGTCGCGCAGGTCGAGCCCTTCGCTCACGAGATCGGTGGTGAGCAGCAGCTGGATCGATTCGGCGGCCGCCGGCGCCCGAACGCCCATCGCGCGCGGGGCGAAGCGGGCCAGCGCTTCGCGCCGCGTGAGCTTCCCTCCGGCCACGCGCGCACCGCGCGCCGTGAGCGCGGCCACGCCTTCGTCACGCGCGAGCAGGCGGAAGAGACCGTGCACGGTGTCCGCGTACTGCGAGAACGCCACGATGCGGGCGCCCGCGTGCGCGCGGCGCAGCGCGCGCAATCGCTCGGCGCGCGCCGCATCCGCGGCGGTGGACGCGCGCGAACGGGCGAGGAGGCCGCGCAAGCCATGCTCGTGCGCGCGCAGCGCCGCGAGCAGCGGTGCCGGGTCGGCGTGCGCCGCCGCCACGAGCGACGGGAACGCGAGCTGCACGCTGTCGTCCGCGGCGGTCCATGCGCGGAGGTCCGCGGCGGTGGGATGGAAACCGGCTTCGAGCGCGGCGCCCAATCCCGCAGCTCGGGCCAGCCGGCGGCGCAGCGCGCCTTCCAGCGCCGCTCGACTCGACGCCCACTGTCGCACGAGACCGAGCGCGATCAGGGCGCCACCGTCGCCGCCGCCGGCCGGAGGCACCGGCGATGGCAGCTCCACGATGGCGCGCAGCAGCTCGCCGTCGTCGGGGATCGCGAGCCACTCGAGCGGCGCGAGGGCGGGGAGACGCGCCCCCGGCACGTCGAGATGCTCGCGCCGCACCACGCACCGGGCGAGCTCCGCGTCGCTCATCGTCCACGCACGGGCGCCGAGGAAGAGGGCGAGCACGGCGCTGAGATCATCGCGCGAGTTGTGGATGGGCGTGGCGCTGATCGCGAGCACGCGCGCACCCGCGGCGAGCCGTGCGAGGGACGCGTAGCGGCGCGCGGACGGCGTGCGCGCGTGATGCGCTTCATCTAGCACGAGCAGGTCCGTGGGCGGCTCCGGCACGCGGCCGCGGCTGAGCTCGGAGTAGCTGTAGATCCGCGCCGATGTGCCGACCGCCGCGAGCGCGCCGCGCCACATGTCGCGCAACGCGGCCGGACACACCAGGAGCGGGTCACGGCTCTCGCGGATGAGCGCCGCGGCCACATACGTCTTGCCGAGTCCCACCGCATCCGCGAGCATCGCGCCGCCGAACTCGGCGATCACCGCGCGCAGCCGCGCGATGCCTTCACGCTGGTGCTCGCGCAGGTCGATCGAGCCCGCGCGCTCCGGCGCCTCGGCCTCGCCCGCGAGCCAGGCCCGCGCGAGCTCGGCGCGGGCGGCCGCGGCGCCCACCCGCGTCAGCCGCCGTTCCATTCGAGCAGTGCCGCGACGTCCGCGCGGCGCACGCGGTACGCGCGCAGTGCGGCGTCGAGCAACTCGTCGGCCGTTACGTGGTCGCCGCGCATCGCGCGATCGGCGATCGGCGCGAGCAGGGCGCGCGCGCGTTCCCAATCTCGCGGGATCGGGAGGAGCGCCACGGTCCACGCGAGGAATCGCCGGTAGCCGCCGCGCGCCGGTTCGGCGATCGCCCCTAGCCACGCCGCGGCGAGCGGCGCGTTCAGGAGCGCGGTGAACGCGGCCGCGTCGGCGGCGTTCGCGCACGCGAGCACGTAGCACGTATTGAGCGGCACGACCGGATCGCCCGGCGGGAGCACGAGCGCGCGAGGTTCGCGTGCGACATCGGCCCACACCACGCGCGAGCGGTCCGTGCGCGCCGCCGCGGTGCGGAACAATTGCCACCAGGCGCCGGCGTGCGCATCGGCGCGATGGTCGAGCGCATGGCGCCAGCGCGAGAGCCAGTGCAGCGCATGCGGCGGGAGCGTGCGCAGCGGCGCGCCATGCGGCGCATGCGTCCACACCACGCGCTCCTGCCCCGGCACGGCCCGCCATCGCGCCACGCTCTCGCCGCGCAGCAGCGGCCGCAGCATCTCGCGCTCGATCGCCCCGCGCCGCTCGCCGCTCCGCACCTCGGCGAGCGCCCGCGAGCCGCCGAGGTGCTCCACGACGAACGCCTCGTTGCAGCCGCACTTCACGCCGAGCAGGGGCGGGCCCAACGACGAATCCGCGAGCGGGATCCCGGCGCGCGAGACGCGGTCGAGCGCATCACGCACTTCCGGCGGCAACGCGATCCACGGGCTCGCCGGGTCGTCGTCGAGGCCGAGCCGCTCGGCGCGCACCTGCCACCGGAGCGCGCGATCGCGCCGGTGCATCGCGACCGCGACGGGAACGCTCGGCGCGTCCGCCCGCTCGCGCGCCCGCGCCACGAGCAGCGAGGGATAGACCGCGGCATCGAACGCATGACGCGAGCGAGACCAATCCTCGAGCGCGAGCACGTGCGCCTGCTGCGTCACGAGGCGCCGCGCGCCCCCGCCCGCGAGCGAGCGCCAGAGTTTGGCGGGAAGGAGCAGCGCGAGCGTGCCGCCGGGACGGAGGAGTTGCAGCGCGCGCTCGAGGAAGAGCGCCGCCAGGTCCACCTGCGCGGCGAATCCCGCCCCGGAGCGCGCGGCGGCGGCGCCACGCTCCCACGCGGCGGCGCGGAACGCCGCGTAGCGCGCCCGCAAGCGCACGCGCGCGGCGGGGGCGATGTGATGGAGCCGCACCCAGGGCGGGTTCCCGAGCACCACATCGAACCCGCCGCGCCGCGGGATCTCGGGGAAGTGCGTGGGCCACGCGAAGGGCAGAGCGCCCCCCGATGCGAGCGCGCGCCGCGCGATACGGAGCTCGCGCGACTCAACGCGCGCCTCGAGTACGGCCGCACGGTCCGCGCGCGCCGGATGCGCGCGCTCGCCGAACAGGTCGCGGCCGCGCATCGCCGCGAGCACGTCGCGCCGCCTCGCCGTCACGCGGGCGAGCGAGGCATCCACGCTCGCGATCGCGAGCGTGCGCTCGGCGCGCTCCAGCGCGCGCTGCAACGTGCGCTTGCGCGCCCCCGTCGCCCGGGCGTAGCGCTCGCGCAGGCGGCCGAGGGCGCCGCCGCCGCGCGGGAGCGTGTCGCCCTCGCGCATCCCGGCGCCGTCGAGCGCGTCTCCCACGCGGATGTTCCGGTCGAGGTTCGGCAGCGGCGGCACGGCGAGGGGATCGGTCTCCTCGCTCTCGATCACCACCGACAGCCAGAGGCGAAGCTCGCACAGCCACACGGCCATCGGATTGAGGTCCACGCCGAAGATCGCGCGCGTGAGCATCTCGCGGCGAACGACGGGCACCGGCCGCGCGTCGCCGAGCCGCAGCGCGAGCTCCGCCATGGTCTCGAGCGCGTGCACCAGGAACGCCCCCGAGCCGCACGCCGGGTCCACGAGCCGCACGTCGCGCAACCGCGCGGCGAGTGGCGCACGCTGGCCGGCTCGCAACGGCTCGCCTCGCAGCGCGCGGTCCGCCGCGTCGGCGAGCTCCGGCCCCGCGGTCAGCGCCTGCCGCAGTGCCGCGTGCGTGACCGCGTGCACGATCGGCTGCGGCGTGTAGTAGGCGCCGCTGGTGCGGCGTTCGGCGGGGGCCATCAGGTTCTCGAACGCCTTGCCGAGCATCTCGGGATCGACCGCGGCCTCGCTCCAGCTCGCCGAGCCCTCGCGCGCGGTGAAGCGATAGCGCGCGAAGAGTCCGCCCAGCAGATCTCCCACCGCCGCGTCCGGGTAGTGCAGCTTCACCCGGCGCTCGAGCGCGGTGCGCGCGAAGAGACCGCCGTTCAGGAACGGGATGCGCCCGAGCGCGCGCGCCGCGGCTGCGCGCGCCTGCGGGGGCGTGTTGAGCGTGCCGAAGAAGAGTGGGAGCATCACGCGGCGGTGGAAGCGCCCGCCGCCGCTCATGCATGCGAGGAAGCGGCGCTCGAGGAATCGCTCGTCGCCGTCCAGCCATCCCTTCGCTTGGAGGAACACCAGGAACAGAAGGCGCGAGATGTCGGTGAGCGCGTGCGCGCGGCGCTGGTCCGGTGTCGCGCGTCCGACCGCCGCTGCCGCCAGCGCCGCGAGCGCGGCTTCGAGCTCCCGGTAGAAGCGGCGCGTGAGCGCCTGGCGCCCGAGCACATCGGTCCAGCGCGCGTGCGTGAGCACGTCGCCTTCCGCACCGCCTCCCGCGAGCGCGCGCAGCGTCTCCGCGTCGCTCGGCAACACGCGCGCGCGGTGCGCCAGCAGCGCGGCGATGCGCGGCGCGCGGCCGCCGCCGCTCCACGCGGCGATCGCGAGCTCGCCGTGCTCCGAGTCGGCCACGAGGAGCCACAGGAGATGCGGCGCGCGACGGTCGAGCTGGCGGGCGATCGCGGCGAGGCGTTCTCGCAGCGGGAGGCCGGGCTCGGCGCGCACGAGGAGGGCACGGAGCGCGCCGCTGCCCGTCACGATATGAGCCGCGCGCGCGAGGCCGGTCAGGCCGAGCGCATCCGAGAGCTCACGGTGGAGGAGGAGGGGCGGCGCCTCGAATCCCGCCGCGCGCGCGATGGTGGCGAGCGCGTCGGGGCCGTCGGCGGCGAGGTGGGCGCGCGCGGCGTTGAGGGTGAGCACGCGCCCACGCTAGAGGGCGCGGGCCCGGGCCTCGCATCGCGTTCACGCGCCGCGCGTCAAAGCGCCGCGCGCGCTACGTCACATAATCCCGCCCCTTCCACGTGACGCGCCGTCCCCGCCAGATCGCGCGCACCACGATGTAGAGCACCACCCCCGCGCCGAGCGGGAAGGTGAAGGCGTAGAGCGGCGTGTAGCCCGCGAGCGCGCCGTAGATCAGGAACCAGAACACGAGCATCACGAGCGTGCCGAGCATCGCCCACGCGATGAGGTTCGTGCCGATGGGGAGCACGAACTGCGCGAGGAGCACCAGCGGCGGGGCGAGCACGAGGAGCGGCATAGCCAGGAGGAGGACCGGGATCAGCAGGCGCGCCGGCGCGCCCCCCGGCATCGAATCGGGGGCGGCGGTGAAGATGTTCTTGGTCCAGCCATCGATGATCTCGGGCAGCGAGCGGTACATCCGCGTGGCGAGATGATCCATCCCGATGATCATCTCCGACGGGACGCCTTCGAGGAACGCGCGCTGCGCGAGCGCGAGGTCCTCCGCGGGCTTGGCGCGCACGCTCGCATGGCCGCCGATCCGCTCGTACGCTGCGCGCGTCACGAAGATGCACTGTCCGTTCGCGATCTTGTCCTCCACCCGCCGCGACGCGTTCACTTCGCCCGTGCCGCCGAAGCGGAAGGCGATCATCGCGAACAGGTGCGGCTGCACGACGCGCTCCCAGAAGCTCTTCATCTCCTGGCGGCCGAACACGGACAGGAATCCGAGCCCGCGCGCCTGCATCGCGTTCGCCGCGCGCGCGAGGAGCTCCGGTCCCGCCGCGGTGTCGGCGTCCTCGAAGAGCAGGATCGAGCCGTTGGCCGCCATCGCGCCGTTCGCGCACGCCCACTGCTTGCCGAACCATCCGTCCGGGAGCGGCGGGGTCTCGATCACGCGCACGCGGCGGTCGTTGGCCGCGATCGCGCGCGCGATGGCGGCGGTCTCGTCCTCCGAGCGGTCATCCACCACGATGACCTCGATCGCGCGGTACGTGGATCCGAGCACGCTCGCGAGGCAACGCACGATGTTGTGCGCCTCGTTGCGCGCGGGGATGATCACCGACAGGAGGGGCGCGCCGGGGGGCGGATCGGTGTGCTCGCCGTCGAGCGTGCGCGATCCGCGCAGGCGGAGCACCATGAGCACCGGCACGATCATGTAGGGGATCGCCGCGGCGAAGGGCCACAGCTTGAGCTCCGCCGCGAGCGCGGTGAGGCTCGTGAGATCGTCCGTCAGGAGCGCGAGATGCGGCACGGGGACAAAGTACCGGGGGGCCGCGGGGCGCGCTATGATTCGGCGTGACCGAACGACTGGGGCCGCGATGACGGAACGGAGCGAGTCGGAGCTCGTCGCCGAGGCGCGCCCGCGGATCGTGGAGGTCGCCGCGGCCGCCGCGATCGCCGCGCGCGGGAGCGCGACGTTCGTGGACGTGCGCGAGCTCAACGAGTGGAACCTGTTCCGCATCCACGGCGCGCGGCACGTGCCGATCGGCACGCTCCCGGAGGCGGCGCAGGAGCGGGTGCCGCGCGCCGGCGACGTGATCGTCTACTGCAACCACGGGAATCGCTCGGTGCTCGCCGCGGACCAGCTGCGCGCGATGGGGTGGACGAACGTGCGCGCGCTCGCCGGCGGCGTGACCGCGTGGATGGACGCGGGCGGCGAGCTCGAGGACTAGCGCGCCGTGGCCGATGCGCTCGGCGGGCTGTTCGCGCGGCCGGACATCGCGCGCCTCGCGCGCTCCCTGCGGGAACGACCCGGCGCGCAGCGCCCGCTGGAGGATCCGCTGCGCCGCGCCGCGGTCGCGCTGATCATCCGCGACGGCGGCGCCGGACCCGCGATCCTCATGATCAAGCGCGCGAGCTTCGCCGGCGATCCGTGGAGCGGGCACATCGCGCTCCCCGGCGGGCGCCGCGAGCCGGGCGACGCCACGCTCGAGGCCACCGCCATCCGCGAGACGCGCGAGGAGACGGGCGTGGACCTCGCGGCGCACGGCCGCCTCCTCGGCCGGCTCGACGAGCTCCAACCGTCCACTCCCGTGCTCCCGCAGCTCGCGATCGCGCCGTACGTGGCGCTGCTGGAAGGCGACGCGCCGTTCGCGCTCAGCGAGGAAGTGGTCGACGCCTTCTGGGTGTCGATGACCGCGCTCGCCGATCCGGCCAATTGGAGCGACGTGCAGATCGAAGTGCGCGGCGTGCGCCGCAGCTTCCCGGCGTTCCTGCACGGCGAGCACGTGGTGTGGGGGCTCACCGAGCGGATCCTCAGGCAGTTCCTGGCGCGCCTCGCGGCGTAGCGGGGAAGCCGGGCGCGCGGCGGATGCGCGCGAGCTGCTCGCGATGATGGTCGTGGTGGCGCACGACGAACCGCAGCGTGTCGAAGAGGTCCATGTAGCCGCCGAAGGGATGGCGGTAGACGATCGCGTGCGCGTCCCGTTCGGTGACGCCCTCCAGATGGGCCGCGAGCATCGCGTGCGCCGCCTCCCACTCCGCGCGCACCTGCGCGAGCGGCACCGCGGGGTCGGGGGCGACGCTCGGCGCCGGGATCTTGGCGCGCCACGGCGAGCCGAAGTAGGCCCAGAGGAGCGGCTGCCGCACGAGCGCGTCCACCATCGGACGGCGCGCGATCCCCGTCACGCGCCGCTGCGCGAGCACGCGCGTGGTCTTGCCCTCCACGAGCGAGAGATGCCGCGCCACGTCGGTGAGCGACCACGCCCCGGAGCCGGGGTGGAACTCGCGCTCCTCGGGGGTGGCGGCCTCGAGCTCGTCGAGCGTGCGCGTGCGGCGCGAGCGAATCTGGTCGAGGCGGTCCGCGAGGCGAGGGAGCATGCCGAAAGAAAGCCGCACCGCGCGCGGGGCGCGAGGGCCCGTTGCGCGCGCGGGGGCTCGCTCGTAAGTTAGGTGGGCCTAAAAGAATTCCTAGCCACGCATAGATTTCTGACTCCGTGATCGCCGCCCCCCGTTTCCCCGCCGAGCCCGAACCGCCGCCGCCGCCGGCGGGGCCGGCCGCTCCACCCGCCCCGATCGCCCCCGACGCCGGATGGCGCCGCCCGCGCCTTACGCCGAGCCTCGCCGAGGCGTACCGCACCATCGCCATCCCGCAGGTGTCGTGGTGGCGCAAGGCGTTCGCCTTCGCCGGCCCCGGCTACCTCGTCGCCGTCGGCTACATGGACCCGGGCAACTGGGCCACCGACATCGCGGGGGGCTCCGCGTACGGCTACGAGCTCCTGAGCGTCGTGCTCCTCTCCAACCTGATGGCGGTGCTGTTGCAGGGACTGGCCTCGAAGCTCGGCATCGTCACGGGCCGCGACCTGGCGCAGGCGTGCCGCGACCACTACTCGCGCCCCGTCTCGATCTTCCTCTGGGTGATCTGCGAGCTCGCGATCGCGGCGTGCGACCTGGCGGAGGTGATCGGCGCCGCGATCGCGCTCAACCTGCTGTTCCATCTCCCCCTCGTGGTCGGCGTCTGCGCCACCGCGCTCGACGTGCTGATCGTGCTCTGGCTGCAGCACCGCGGCTACCGCCTCCTCGAGGCGTTGGTGGTCGCGCTCATCGCGACGATCGGGTTCGCCTTCCTGTTCGAGATCATCGTCTCGAAGCCGAACGGGATGGAGGTCGCCGCCGGATTCCTCCCGTCGGCGCGGATCGTGCGCGACCCCGCCATGCTCTACATCGCGATGGGCATCCTCGGCGCCACCGTGATGCCGCACAACCTCTACCTGCACTCGAGCATCGTGCAGACGCGCCGGTACGCCGAGAGCGCGCACGGGAAGCGCGAAGCGGTGGGCTTCGCCTTCCTGGACTCGACGGTGGCGCTCACGTTCGCCCTGTTCATCAACGCGGCCATCCTCGTGATGGCGGCGGCCACTTTCCACCGCGCCGGCCTGCACGACGTGGCCGAGATCCAGGAGGCGTATCGCCTCCTCACGCCGCTGCTGGGCGTGGCGGGGGCGAGCGGCGTGTTCGCGCTCGCACTCCTCGCGTCGGGGCTCAACTCCACGTTGACGGGAACGCTCGCGGGACAGATCGTGATGGAGGGCTTCCTGCACCTCCGGCTGCGCCCGTGGCTGCGCCGCCTCATCACGCGGCTGATCGCGATCGTCCCCGCGGTGATCGTGGCCGCCCTCTACGGCGAGAGCGGCACGGCGAAGCTGCTCGTGTTGAGCCAGGTGGTGCTGAGCGTGCAGCTGAGCTTCGCCGTCTTCCCCCTCGTGCGCTTCACGTCCGAGAAGGCCAAGATGGGGGAGTTCGTGAACCCCAGGTGGCTGCAGGTGCTCTCGTACGCGACCGCGTTCGGGATCGCCGGGCTGAACGCGTGGCTGATCGTGCAGCTCTTCCGCGGCTGAGGCGACATGTACAAGCGCATCCTCGTCCCGCTCGAAAATACCCCGTACGACGCCGCCATCCTCGGGCACGTGCGCCAACTCGCCCGCGCGACGGGCGCCTCGCTGCTCCTCATCCACGTGGCCGATGGGTGGGCCGCGCGGAACATGGCGCAGCTCGAGCTGCGCGAGAGCGAGGAGCTGCGCGCGGACCGCGACTACCTGAAGCGCACCGCCGACGACCTCGAGCGCGAAGGCTACAAGGTGGACGCACTCCTCGCCGGCGGCGATCCCGTGCGCGAGATCATCGACGCCGCCACGCGCGAGCACTGCGACCTCATCGCGATGTCCACGCACGGCCATCGCTTCCTCAAGGACGTGCTCTTCGGCAGCGTGGCCGAGAGCGTGCGGCACCGCTGCACCATCCCCGTCCTCCTCGTGCGCGGCTCGGCGTCGCCCCCCACGCCCCCCGCATGAAGCGCGCGCGCCGTGCCGCGAAGGCGGCCGCGAAGGTGTCCGCGCCGGTGGAGGACTACCTCAAGACCATCTACGAGCTCGAGCGCACCGGCGCCCCCGCGGGCACGAACGAGATCGCGCTCCGCCTCGCGATCGCGCCCGCGAGCGTGAGCGGAATGGTCCGCAAGCTCGCGCGCCAGAAGCTCCTCGCGCACGAGCGCTACCGCGGCGTCACGCTCACGGAGGCGGGGCGCACCGTGGCGCTCCGCACCATCCGCCGCCACCGCGTGATCGAGGCGTACCTCACGCGCGCGCTCGGCTTCTCCTGGGACCGCGTGCACGACGAGGCCGAGCGGCTGGAGCACGCCGCGAGCGAGGAGCTCGTGGACCGCATGGAGGCGGCGATCGGCGATCCCACCACCGATCCGCACGGCGCGCCCATCCCCACGCGCGACGGACGCATCGTGGAGCGCCCCGTGCTCGCCTTGAGCGAGCTCGCCCCGCGCGAGCGCGGCCGCGTGGTCGAAGTGGGAGACGAGGATGCGGGGCGTCTCCGCTTCCTGGGCGAGGTGGGGCTCACCCCCGGCGCGCGCGTGCAGATGCTCGAGCGCTCGCAGGTGAGCGGGGCCGTGCGCTTGCGCGTCGGAGCGCGCGAGCACACCATCGGCACCGTGCTCGCCGATACCGTCCTCGTGGAGCGCACCGAACGCGCATGACCGGCGCGATCCACCTCGGCACGCAGGGCTGGAACTACGACGCGTGGGTCGGTCCGTTCTATCCCGACGGCACGCGCGCCGCCGACTTCCTCACGCTCTACGCGCGCGCCTTCGACACCGTGGAGGTGGATTCCACCTTCTACGCGATCCCGCCGGAGAAGACCGTGCGCGGATGGGCCGAGCGCACGCCGGCGAACTTCCGATTCGCGCTCAAGCTCCCGCAGGAGATCACGCACGAGCGCCGCCTGCGCGACGCCGACGACCTCCTCCAGCTGTTCCTGGACCGCGCGCGCGTCCTCGGCCCGAAGCTCGGGCCCATCCTGATCCAGCTCGGCCCCGACTTCGCGCCCACCGAGCTCCCCACGCTCACGAAGTTCCTCGCCGCGCTCCCCGCCGACCTCACGTTCGCGGTGGAGTTCCGGCAGCGCGGATGGATCACCGACGCCGCACTCGGCGCGCTCGCGGAGCGCCGCGTGGCATGCGCGCTCACCGACGCCCGCTGGATCCCGCGCAAGACGATGCTCGCCTTGGCCGAGCGCCCCACCGCGGACTTCGCGTACCTGCGCTGGATGGGCCCCAACCGCGAGATCGTCGACTACTCACGCATCCAGCACGACCGCACACGCGAGCTCGAGGAATGGAGCGAGGCGATCCTGATGCTCATCCAGAAGGTGACGGCGGTGTACGGGTACGTGAACAATCATTTCGCGGGGCATTCGCCATACTCAACTCGCCAGCTGCAGCGGTTGATCGGGCAACGGCCGGTGGAACCGGAGGAGTTGGGGGAGCAGATATCGTTGTTCTGAGGGCGGACAGTCGCGAACATCGGACAGTCGCGAACATCGGACAGTCGCGAACATCGGACAGTCGCGAGCATCGGACAGGCGCAACATCGGACAGGCGCAACATCGGACAGGCGCAACATCGGAAGGGAGTAGGAGCTAGGTGCGGCCGGGGGAGACGGATCGCGTGAGGCGGGCGATCAGGAGAGAGATGTTGTCGATCAGGGCGCGGGACCTTCCAAGATCGCTCTCGGAGAGGTAGCCGGACCGCTCGGCGATCTCGAGGTGCGTGTCGAGCTCCATCAAGGAGCCGCGGGCCACCGAGAGGAATCGCACTTGATCACCGCGGTGGTGGCGCCCGTTCGCCTCGGCGATGTTCGCGGGCACCGAGCAGGCGGCGCGCGTGAGTTGCCGCGCGAGGTCGAACCGCTCACTCGCCGGTAGCCGCTGCGCGAGCGCTCGCGCCTCGATCGTGAGCTCCATCGCGCGCTGCCACACCACGAGCCGCCGATGCGCCCGCCCCACCGACCATCGCTCCATCCGGACACGATGCCGAACTGGGCGCGCAGCGCATCATCGATCCCCCGCCCCCCGCTCCCTATCCCCGTCGTACGTCCGATGCTCGCGACCGTCCGATGTTCGCGACCGTCCGATGTTCGCGACCGTCCGATGTTCGCGACCGTCCGATGTTCGCGACCGTCCGATGTTAGGGATTCACCCTCGCAACCAAATACTCCTCCACGAACTCCACCGTCGCATAGAACTGGAAATCCGCATTCCCCTTCTTCGCGAACCCGTGCCCCTCGTTCTTCGCCAGCAGATACCACACGGGCACCGAGTTCTTGCGGGCGGCCGCCACGATCTGCTCGGCTTCGGTGTACGGCACGCGCGGATCGTTCAGTCCCGCCACCACGAACAACGGCTTCGTGATCTTGTCCACGTTGTTCAGCGGAGCGGTCTTCTCCATCCACGCGCGCGTCGTGCTGTCGCGCTCGTCGCCGTACTCCGCGCGCCGCAGGTCGCGACGGTAGCTCTCGGTGTGCTCCAGGAAGGTGACGAGGTTCGACATGCCCACCACGTCCACGGAGCAGCAGATGCGATCCGAGTAGTGCGTGGCGATGGCGAGCGTCATGTGCCCGCCGTAACTCCCCCCCGTGACCATCACGTGCTGCGCGTCGAGCTCGGGCTGCGACGCGATCCAATCGAACAGCGCGTCGATGTCCTTGTACGTCCCCTCGCGCAGCGTGCCGTTGTCGAGCGCGACGAACGTCTTCCCGTAGCCCGTCGACCCGCGCACGTTCGGATAGAGGAGCGCGATCCCGAGCTCGTTCACGAAGTAGTTGTTGCGCCCCAGCCACGTCGGGCGTGACTGCCCCTCGGGGCCGCCGTGGATGTTCACGATCACCGGCCGCTTCCCGGTGAACCGCGCCGGCGGACGGTACAGGAAGCCCGAGATCATCCGCCCGTCCCACGTCTTCCAACGCACGAGCTCGGGTTCGGGCATCTGCGACAGGTCCACACCGCCCGTCTCGCTGAACGTCCACCGCGCGACCTTCCCGGTCGCGAGCGTGAGCACGTATGCGTCCGACGGCGCGCGCGTCGAGTTGATCGTGAAGCCGAGCATCGTCCCGTCGGGATGCCACCGGAGTCCGCCGATCACTCCCACCGGGAGCTTGGGCGCCGCGAGCGCCTTCCGCGAGGCCGTGCTCATCAGGTGCAACTTGCCGATCCCGTCCTCGTTGGTGACGTACGCGAGGGTCGCGCCGTCGCGCGACAACGCGAACTCCTCGACGTCCCACGGCTCGTGCGAGAGCGCGGTCACCTTCCCGCTCGCGCGGTCGAGGTACGCGAGCCGCTGGAAGTCGCTGCCGAGGTCCGTGATGGTGTAGATGCCCTTGTCGTTCGCGGCGAAGGCGCCGCCGGAGTACGCGACCTTCTCCGCGCCCTTCGGCGTGAGGAGCGTCTTCGCCCCACTCGAGACGTCCACGAGCCACAGGTACGACTCGTTCACCGAGAGGTACTGCTCGACGAGGAGCTCCTTGCCGTCGTGACTCCAATCCACGGGGCGCCATCCCCCGCCATCCACCCGCAGCACCAGGCGGTCGGTCTTCGGATCCGACGGATCGATGACGTAGATGTCCTTGTCCGTCCCGTTGCGGCGCGACGAGTTGTACGCGAGCCACGAGCCGTGGTGCGACCACGGTCCCATCCCGGTCTGCGACTTCCCGCCGTCGGTGATGAGCGTCGCCCGCCCCGTCGCGAGATCGAACCGGTAGAGCTGCGTGAACTCGTCCCCGCCCACGTCGCGCGCGACCACGAGGTACTTCCCCGCGGTGGGCTCGTACGATCCCGCGAGCACGCGATCGGGGAAGAAGGTGAGCTGCCGCCGCTCGCCCCCCGCGAACGCCACCGTGTGCAGCTGCACCACGTCCGCGAACCGCGTCGCGATGAGCATCTCGTGCGACTTGGGCGCCCAATCCTCGAGCCCCACCGCGCGCGACTCCGTATACGGCGCCGCCCCCTCCGCGATCCGCGCCGGGATCGCCGGCAACCCGCTCGCCACCAGATTCTCATTGGGCGCGATCACCTTCTCCTGCGCCGAGAGCGTGGCCGCGCACAGCGCGACGCCGAGCATTGCGATGCGACGCATAGCACCCACTCCTTGAACGAGAAGCCCCACTCCCCACTCCCCAAAACCTACCCCCACCCCTTCCTCCCTGCACCCTTCCGTTGTTGCACTCGTCCGTTGTCGCACCCGTCCGTTGTTGCACCGGTCCGCTGTCGCCCCCGTCCGCAGTTGTAGATTTCCCCCCATGCGCCCCCGCCAGCGACTCGCCCTCCTCCTCGGCCTCATCGCCGCCATCATCTTCGTCCGCCTCGGCTTCTGGCAGCTCGCCCGTCTCCGCGCGCGCCGGCTCCACAACGATCTCATCGTGGCGCGCATGGTCGCCCCGCCGGTGTCGCCCTTCAACCTCATCCCGGGCACGCGCCAGTATCGCCGAGTGAGTTGGTCGGGCACGTTCGACTTCGACCACCAGATCGTGCTCGCCGGCCGCTCGCACGACGGCTCGCCCGGCGTCTACCTCATCACGCCGTTCAACCCGGACATCCCCGCCCCCGCGCTCCTCGTCAATCGCGGATGGGTCTATTCCCCCGACGCGCAGCACGTCGACTTCGCGCGATTCGACGAGACGCCGCACCAGACCATCACCGGCTACGTCGAGGAATTCGAGCTCGGCGGCGACGGACCCGCGCGCATGGCGTCCACCCCCTACGCCTGGCGCCGCCTCGACGCGCGCGAGATCCGCGACGCGTTCCCGTTCCAGATCGGTCCCTTCTACGTGATCGCGCTCGCCGACAGCGGCGCTCTCCCCACGTCGCACGATGCGCCGATCCGGCTCTCGCTCCCGGTGCTCGACAACGGCCCGCATCTCAGCTACGCGATCCAGTGGTTCTCCTTCGCGGCGATCGCGCTCGTCGGCGCGGGCGTCGTAATGTGGAAGGACCGGACCGTCACAGTGTCGGCGTCTGCCTGACAGCATGTGACGCGGAAGGCGGTATAGCTTTCTACTAGGTGGAGACTTCCTCCGCCGACCTTCACCTGGCAGGACCCATGTCGCCCGACACCCAGCACCTCGCCACCGAGCAAGAAGCCCGCGACGTCGCCGAGGCGGCGCGCGAGAGCGAGTGGCATTCGCCGAGTTTCCTGAAAGAGCTCTTCCTGGGCCGCTTGCGGATGGATCTGATCGATCCCTTCCCGCACCCCAGCGCTGAAGAAGTCGCGCGCGCCAAGCCGTTCATGGACAAGCTGCGCGCGCTCATGGACCGCGTGGATTCGGACAAGATCGACCGCGAGGGGAACATCCCCGAGTCGATCGTGCAGGAGCTGCGTGACATCGGCGCCTTCGGCATCAAGATCGCCCCCGAGTACGGCGGGCTCGGCCTCTCGCAGACGAGCTACATCCGTGCGATCGGGATGGTCACGAGCAAGGATGGATCGATCACCGCGCTCCTCTCGGCGCACCAGTCCATCGGGCTCTCCGGCCCGCTCAAGCTCTTCGGCTCGGACGAACAGAAGAAGAAGTACCTCCCGCGCCTCGCGAAAGGCGCGATCTCGGCGTTCGCGCTCACGGAGGTGGACGCGGGGAGCGATCCCGCGAACATGCGCACCACCGCGACGCCCACGGAGGACGGCAAGCACTTCATCCTGAACGGCAGCAAGCTCTGGTGCACGAACGGCACGCGCTGCGAGCTGCTCGTGGTGATGGCGCGCACCCCGGACGCGATCGTGAAGGGGAAGCCGAAGAAGCAGATCACGGCGTTCATCGTCGAGACGAGCATGCCGGGGGTGAAGGTGACCCACCGGAACCACTTCATGGGGCTCAAGGCGATCGAGAACGCGGTGATCGAGTTCACGAACGTGAAGGTGCCGCGCGAGAACATCATCTGGGAGGAGGGGCGCGGGCTCAAGCTCGCGCTCGTCACGCTCAACACGGGGCGGCTCACGCTCCCGGCGAGCTGTGCGTACGGCGCCAAGCAGATGCTGCGCGTGGCGCGCGAGTGGTCGAACAAGCGCATCCAGTGGGGACAGCCGATCGGCAAGCACGAGGCGGTGGCGCAGAAGATCGCGCACCTCGCCGCGAACGTGTTCGCGATGGAGTCGGTGGCCGAGGCGGCGAGCGGGCTCGCGGACCGCGGCGGCTACGACATCCGGCTCGAGGCGGCGATCGGCAAGCTCTGGAACACTGAAGCGGGCTGGCGCGCGGTGGATGACACGCTCCAGATCCGCGGCGGCCGCGGCTACGAGACGGCGGACTCGCTGCGCGCGCGCGGCGAGGAACCGGTGCCCGTGGAGCGCGCCATGCGCGACTTCCGCATCAACCTGATCTTCGAGGGGAGTTCGGAGATCATGCGCCTGTTCATCGCGCGCGAGGCGGTGGACCACCACTTCAAGACCGCGTTCGATCTCGTGAACCCGAAGGCGACGGGGAAGGAGCGGTGGGCCGCGTTCGTGCGCTCGGCCAAGTTCTATCCGCTCTGGTATCCCTCCATGTGGGTGGGTGGGGCGCGCTCGTATCGCGAGTTCGGCGCGCTCGCGGACCACGTGCGTTACGTCGAGCGCACCACGCGCAAGCTCGGCCGGTCGATCTTCCACGCCATGGTGCGTCTCGGGCCGAAACTCGAGAAGCGGCAGATGGTGCTGTTCCGTCTGGTGGACGTGGGCGCCGAGCTCTTCGCGATGGCCGCGAGCTGCTCGCGCGCGCGCATGCTCGCGGCGCAGGGCGAGACGAGCGCGGTCGAGATCGCCGATCTCTTCTGCCGTGAAGCGCGTCTGCGCATCGCCGCGCACTTCCGCGATCTCTTCGGCCCGAACGACAAGGCGCTCTACAAGGTGAGCCAGAAGACGATGGAAGGGTCGTTCGCGTGGCTGGAGGAGGGGATCGTGCGGGCGGAGAGCCAACTTGCGGAGTCTGCGCCGGTGGAAGAGGGGGCGCGGAGGCGTGAGGCTGTAACTGCAGGGAGCAGGGGCTAGGGGCTAGGGTCTAGGCGCAACGACCAAGACGGGAGCGGGGAGCAGCCGCTCCGGCTGGCGGAGATCTCTCCCTTCGGGCGTTCTGCAGCGCGGTGGGGGCAGGGGACCGGGAATGGCGCTCGCCGCTCCCGACACCCTGCCCCCACCGCGCATCTGAGGGATGAGCGTGCACGATCTCCGCCAGCCGGAGTGGCTGCTCCCCGCTCCCATCCTGGCAGTTGCGCCTAGACCCTAGCCCCCGCTCCCAGCTCCCTGGCGTTACCTCGCATGCCTGTACATGAGCTCCACCAGCTCATCGTACATCTCCTCCCGCTCCGCCTCATCCCCCCCGCGGATCGCCGACGCCGCACAATGCCGCAGATGATTCCGCATGAGCCCTCTCCCCACCGCGCGCAGCGCTTCATGCACCGATCCGATCTGCGTCATGACATCCGCGCAATAGCGATCCTCGGCGATCATCTTCTGCAGCCCGCGCACCTGCCCCTCGATGCGGCGCAGACGCTTGAGGTTCGCGGTCTTGATCGCGGCATCCACCCCGTGCGCCTTGCGCGCGCCGCCGCCCTTCGGGACGGGCGCGTGCGTCACCCCGCACGCGCAGGGGGCCGCGGGCAGCGCTTTCTTGGCCGGCATCGTCAAGCTCCTCACGCGGCCCACGTGCGGAGCCGCAAGCTGTTCGAGACCACGCTCACCGAGCTCATCGCCATCGCCGCGCTCGCGAGCACCGGGCTCAACTGCACGCCCAGGAAGGGATAGAGCACCCCGGCCGCCACCGGGATCCCGATCACGTTGTAGACGAACGCCCAGAACAAGTTCTGCTTGGTGATGCGCATCGTCTCGCGCGCCAGCGCGATGGCCTGCGCCACGCCGCGCAGATCGCCGCGCATCAGCGTGAGATCGCTGGCCTCCACCGCCACATCCGTCCCCGAGCCGATCGCGATCCCGACATCCGCCTGCGCGAGCGCGGGGGCATCGTTGATCCCGTCGCCCACCATCGCCACCACGCGCCCGCGATCCTGCTCGGCGCGCACCGACGCGGCCTTCCCCTCGGGGAGCACCCCCGCGATCACGTGCGCGATCCCCGCCTCGCGCGCGATCGCCTGGGCCGTGCGTTCCGTGTCCCCGGTGAGCATCGCCACGTCGAGCCCGAGCGCGCGCAGCCGCGCGACGCCTTCGCGCGAGTGCTCGCGGATGGTGTCCGCCACCGCGATCACCCCCGCCGCGCGCCCATCGATGGCCACGTAGAGGAGCGTCTTCCCCTCCGCGCTCGCGCGTTCCGCCTCGCGAGCGAGCGGCGCGATGTCCGCTCCCGCCTCGCGCATCAGCGCGGCGTTCCCCGCGATCACGTGCGCTCCACGCACGGTGGCCACGGCGCCGAGTCCCGCGCGCGCTTCGAAGGCGTCCGCGTCGGCGAGCGCGAGGGAGCGCGCCCGCGCGTAACGCACCACCGCGTCGGCCAGCGGATGCTCGGAGCCTCGCTCCACGCTCGCCACGAGCGCGAGCAGCGCATCGCGGTCGCGCGCCGGCCCGTCCGCGAGCACGATCACATCCGTCACCACCGGCTTCCCCTCCGTGACCGTCCCCGTCTTGTCGAGCACCACGGTGGTGATCTCGCTCGCGCGCTGGAGCGCTTCGCCCCCCTTGATGAGGACCCCCATCTGCGCGCCGCGCCCCGTCGCGACCATCACCGCCGTCGGCACCGCGAGCCCCATCGCGCACGGACAGGCGATGATGAGCACCGCCACCGCGGCGGCGAACGCGCGCAACGGCGCGCCGGGGAGCGCGAGCGTCCACACCGCGAACGTCGCGATGGCGATCGAGATCACCACCGGCACGAACACCGCGCTCACGCGGTCCGCGAGCGCCTGGATCGGCGCCTTCGAGCCCTGCGCCTCGCGCATGAGCTGCACGATGCGCGCGAGCACGCTGCGCTCGCCCACCGTCGTGGCCTCGAGGCGGAACGAGCCCGTGCCGTTCAGCGTCCCGCCGATCACCGACATCCCCGCGGTCTTCTCGACGGGCATCGATTCTCCCGTCACCATGCTCTCGTCCACCGCGCTCGCCCCGGCGATCACCCGGCCATCCACCGGCACGCGCTCGCCCGGGCGCACGATCACCAGGTCCCCGGTGCGAACGTCCGCCACCGGCACATCCAGCTCCGCCGCATCGCGCAGCACGCGGGCCGTGCGCGGCTGCAGCCGCACGAGCGCCCGCAGCGCGCGCGTCGTCTCCCCCTTCGCGCGCGATTCCAGGAGCTTCCCGACGAGCACGAGCGCGATGATGATGTCCACCGCCTCGTAATAGAGGTCGGGGGCCACGCCGCGCGAGGTGAAGAATCCCGGCGCCACCGTCGCCGCCACACTATAGAGGAAGGCCGCCCCCGTGCCGACCGCGATCAGCGTGTTCATATCGGCGGCGCGATGCGTGAAGGCGCGCCAAGCCCGCACGTAGAAATCGCGCCCCGCCCACCCCACCACCACGCTCGTCGCCGCGAGCTCGAGCCACGGGAGCGCGGGCCAGCGCATCGCGGCCATGCCGAGCGCCATCGCGACCGCGCCGATCGCGCCGCTCACCCCCGCCTTCCAGCGGAGCGCGGCGGTCTCGCGCGCGGTCTCGCGCTCCTGCGCCTCTTGCGCCGCGAGCGCGGTCTGCGCCGGATCGGGAAGGGACGCGCCGTACCCCGCGGCCTCCACCGTCTCCACGAGCGCGGCGGGAGAGACCGCCCCCGCGTCGTAGCGCACGGTGGCGTTGTTGAGCATGAGGTTGACCGTGGCGTCCTCCACGCCCGGCACCTCGCGGAGCGCCCCCTGCACGCGCGCCTGGCACGCGGCGCACGTCATGCCGGTGACGGGCATGATGATCATCGCGTGCGACGCCGGGGCGCGCGGTGCGCCGCTCGGCCCGCCGCTCGGCGCCACCGTGCGTGCCGCGGAGGGCCGAGCGAAGAACCACCAGAGCACCGCCGCGATGGCGGCGAGCGCGCCGGCGGCGATCACGCGGGCACCGCCTCCGCGCGATAGCCCGCCTTCTTCACCGCCGCCACGAGCTTGGGCTCGCTCGAGAGCGCGGGATCGAACGCGACCGTCGCGCGGCCCATCGACACCGATTCCACCTGCACGCCGGGCTCGCGCCCGAGTGCGCTGCGCACGGCGTTCAGGCAATGGCCGCAGCTCATGCCGTCGATCGTGAGGGTGATGCGCTCCATGACCGGGCTCCGGGAAGGGGGTGCTCGCGGAAGCTAATACCCCCTGGGGGTATCAAGCAAGGCGCCGTGAGAAGGGGGCGGGACCGATGCGGCCCCGCCCCCCACGATCGTCGCCGCGCGCCGCGGCGCGCTACGCCGCCGCCTTCGCCGGCGCCCCCATGAACCCGAAGTACGCCAGCACCGCGCCCAGCGCCAGGTGCAGGAACGCATCGTTCCCGCCCAGCGGCACGAACCCGTTCAGCATCGCCGTGATCGACCCGACCAAACCCACCCCCCCCAGGAGCAGATAGATCACGCCGCCGATCTTGCAGTACTGCATCGACCCGGCGGCCGTCTTCGACGCCATCACCCCCCAGATCCCGAACGCCACGTGCACCAGGTTGTGCACGAGGTTGACGGGGAACAGCCCCAGCAGCGACGAAGGCGCCATCCCCACCGTGCCGCCGATCATCGCCACCGGCACGAATCCCAATATGCCGACCACGATGAACACCCAGCCGAAGATCTGAGCGACTTTCTGCGCGTTCATGCCTACCTCCTGTGAGGGGGCTGCGCGGCGGATGGCCTCGCTCCCTCCGCTCCCTGGAGCGCGGCTCCGCGGCAACGCGACGGCACGACCGCCCGGCGCGCCGCGCCTACGATGGCACCATTCGTCCCGGCGCGAAAGACGGCCGCCCCGCTCACCCCCTCTGACACTCCGTCCGACGCGCCCCCGTACGGAGATACAGACCCGCGACAACCTTTCCCGTGGTGGTGCTGTCCCACCGTCCGGACGCCGCCAAGGCGCCCATGACCTCCTGGGACCCGTCCCGTTCCGCCGCGCATGCATCGTCCCGCCTGCCTGCTGCTGTGCTGTCTCGCCTCCTCCGCGCTCGGCGCGCAGGAGCGGATGGCCGTGCTCGGCGATCCCCCGGCGCGCGCGGCCGCGTCCACCTCCAACGTCACGGTCGCCACGCGCGTCGCGTCGCCCCCCGTGATCGACGGCAAGGAGGATGACGAGGTCTGGAAGCAGGCGCAGCTGATCGACTCCTTCCGCCAGTACCTGCCCAAGGAAGACAGCAATCCCACCTTCCGGACCACCGCGAAGGTCGCGTACGACGACAAGTTCCTCTACGTGTTCGTGCGCGCCTACGATCCGCACCCCGACAGCATCGTCGCGCTCCTCAGCCGCCACGACGTGCACACGCAGAGCGAGTGGATCAAGGTCATGGTCGACTCGTACCACGACAAGCGCACCGGCTACGAGTTCTCGGTGAACCCGCGCGGCGTGAAGCGCGACTACTACGTGTACGCCGACCAGAACGAGGACGAATCGTGGGACGGCATCTGGGACGTCCAGACGCGCATCGATTCGGCCGGCTGGTCCGCCGAGTTCCGCATCCCGTGGGATCAGATGCGCTACGCCCCGGGACAGGACCTCACGATGGGCTTCGCCATCGTTCGCGACATCGCGCGCCTCAACGAGCGCGACAGCTGGCCCGTGTACCGCCGCTCCAAGCCGGGCATCAGCTCGCAGCTCGGCGACCTCACGGGCCTCGAAGGGCTCGGCTCGCCGCGCCACCTCGAGGTCACGCCCTACGTGGTCACCAAGAACATCACGTGGCCCGCGAACTCGGGAGGGACCGCGTTCGAGCGGCAGCAGGACTTCACCGCCGGCGCCGATCTCAAGTACGGCGTCACGAGCAACCTCACGCTCGACGGCACCATCAATCCCGACTTCGGTCAGGTGGAGTCCGATCCCGCGGTGCTCAACCTCTCGAACTTCGAGACGTTCCTCCCGGAGCGACGCCCGTTCTTCGTGGAAGGGATGGGGATCTTCCACCTCGACATGAACTGCAACAACGGCGCATGCTCGGGGCTGTTCTACTCACGCCGCATCGGCCGCCAGCCGCAGCTGAGCGACGGCTCGGATGCGTCGGCGAGCGTCACGCGGATCATCGGCGCCGCGAAGCTCACCGGCCGCACCAGCGGCGGGCTCTCCGTGGGCGTGCTCGACGCGCTCACCGCCAGAGAGGAGAACGACGGCGGAAGCACCTCCGAGCCCCCGACGAACTATTTCGTGGGGCGCTTGATGCAGGACTTCCGTGATGGCCAGTCCGGCGTCGGCATCATGGCCACGGCCACGAACCGGCAGAACGACGCCTTCACCGCGCCGTACCTGCGCTCCGCCGGATACACCGCCGGGATGGATTTCCACAATCAGTTCGCGCGGCGCCACTACGAGCTCGACGGCTACTTGGTCGGCAGCTCGGTGCAGGGCAGCGACAGCGCGATCGCGATCACGCAGCTCTCGAGCACGCACTACTACCAGCGCCCGGGGAGCGGGCTCACGTACGATCCCTCCGCGACGTCCATGTCCGGCGTGGCGGGGAACATCGCGCTGCAGAAGATCGGCGGCGGCGTCACGCGCTTCTACACGGGCTTCACCAGCACGAGCCCCGGCTTCGAGATCAACGACCTCGGCTACCTCACGCAGGCCGGCGTCCAGAGTTGGTCGAACTGGTTCGGCTGGCAGTTCACCACGCCCAAGAGCTTCTACCGCCAGCTGTGGCTGAACCTGAACGGCTCGGGACAGTGGACCGCGCAGGGGTTGACGGGCCAATACCTCGCCGCCACGAGCGCGAACTTCAACGCCCAAGCGGAGCTCAAGAGCGGATGGTGGGTGAACTTCGGCGTGGAAGGGGACAACTGGGGCGGCATCTACGATCCGATCAAGGCGCGCGGCGGCCCCGCGATGTACCGCCACCCGTTCGTGAACATGTGGGCCGGTGTGCAAGGCGATCCGCGCCTCAAGTTCAACCCCATGCTGAACTTCTTCGCCTTCAACGGCGGCGGCGGGCTCGCGCACGGCTGGGGGATCGACCCGACGGTCCTCATCACCGCGTCCACGAACCTCGCCGTGACGATCGGGCTGCACTACGACCTGAACGTGGACTACACGCAGTGGGTCGAGAACTTCTATTTCCCGGGTGACACGAGCTACACGTTCGCGCACCTGAGCCAGAACACCGTGGCGGCCACCATCCGTCTCGACGCGACGTTCACGCCGAACCTCACGCTGCAGTTCTACGGGCAACCCTTCATCAGCCAGGGGAAGTACGACGATTGGCGCGCGCTCGTCGCGCCGCGCGCGCACCACTACGACGAGCAGTTCGCGCCCTTCTCACCCCCCGCCGACTCGCTCCCCATCAGCGGATACAACTTCGACTACCAGCAGCTTAACATCAACACAGTGCTCCGCTGGGAATACCGACACGGATCGGCGCTCTATCTCGTATGGACCCATGGGCGGAACCTGTACGCCACGGGCCAGCAGTACCAGGGATTCACGCCGGCGTCCGACGTGAACCAACTGTTCTCGATCCACCCGATGAACACGTTCCTCATCAAGATGAGCTACTGGATCAGCCTCTAGCGCGGGATACCTGGGGCCGTGCGACGAGGCGACCACGCCGGAGCGGAGCAGTCAGCCGCTCCGTCGTGCATCCGGCCCCCTCGTCCGGGCGTTGCCTCCGCTCGCCTGGGGCGTGACATTCACACGGATGTCCCCCGGGACCGCTCTCCTCGTCCTCGCGTTCCCCGTCGCGACCCTCGCCCAGGTGCAGATCGCGTCCCTCGGTGGGCTGCCCGTGCGCGCGGGCGCCGCGACGAGCACGAGCGCCGCCGCCACCAAGGTGACGACCGCCCCCGACATCGATGGCCGGGACAACGAGGATGTCTGGGCGCAGGCGCAGCTCATCGACGGATTCCGCCAGTTCCAACCCGAGGAGGACAGCGCCCCCACCTTCCGGACCGTCGCGAGGGTGATGTTCGACGAGAAGTACCTGTACGTGTACGTGCGGATGTACGATCCGCACCCCGACAGCATCGTCGGCCTGCTCAGCCGCCGGGACGTGAAGACGCAGTCGGACTGGATCCACGTCATCATCGATTCGTACCACGACCGCCGCACGGGCTACGAGTTCGCCGTGAACCCGCGCGGGGTGAAGCGCGACTACTACATCTACGACGACGGGAAGGAGGACGAATCGTGGGACGGCATCTGGGACGTCGCGACGCGCATCGACTCCCTCGGTTGGAGCGCCGAGTTCCGCATCCCCTTCGACCAGATGCGCTTCAGCAAGAGCGCCAACGTCACGATGGGGTTCGGCATCTGGCGTGAGGTCGCGCGCCTCAACGAGAACGACAGCTGGCCCCTCTACCGGAAGAGCAAGCAGGGGATCTCGTCGCAGATCGGGGAGATCACCGGCCTCGATGGCCTCGGCAATCCGCGCCACCTCGAGGTGACGCCGTACGTCGTGACGAAGAACGTCACGTGGCCCTCGAACCCGCAGGAGTCGCAGTACATGCGGCAGCAGGACGTGACTGCGGGCGCCGATCTCAAGTACGGCGTCACGAGCAACCTCACGCTCGACGCCACCGTCAATCCCGATTTCGGCCAGGTGGAATCCGACCCCGCGGTGCTCAATCTCTCGAACTTCGAGACGTTCCGCCTCGAGCGCCGCCCCTTCTTCGTGGAAGGGATGGGCATCTTCCACTTCGACATGAACTGCGGCGACAACACGTGCAGCGGTCTCTTCTATTCGCGCCGCATCGGGCGCCAACCGGAGCTCACGAACTACCAGTCGGGCTCTCCGACCGTCACGTCCATCATCGGCGCGGCCAAGCTCACCGGGCGCACCGCCGGCGGGCTCTCCGTGGGCGTGCTCGACGCGTACACGGCGAAGGAGACGAACGCCCCCGACTCGGTGACGGGTGCGGTCTCCACCGCCGAGCCCCCGACCAACTACTTCGCGGGGCAGCTCATCCAGGAGTTCCGCGACGGACAGACGAGCGTCGGCGCGATGCTCACCGCCGTGAATCGGCAGAACGACGCGTACACCGGCGACTCCCTGCGTGGTGCGGCATTCGCCGGCGGCCTCCGCTTCGAGCACCAGTTCGACAACCGCACGTACGCCGTGCGCGGATGGGTGGCGGGGAGTCGCGTGGCCGGCACCGACAGCGCCATCGCGGTGACGCAGCTCTCCAGCGCGCACTACTACCAGCGGCCGGGGAGCGGGCTGGTCTACGATCCCTCGCGCACCTCGCTCGACGGCGACGCCGAGAAGATCAGCATCGAGAAGATCGGCGGCGGCGTCTTCCGGTTCTGGAGCGGCCTGTCGCGCATCAGCCCGGGATTCGAGATCAACGACCTCGGCTATCTGCAGCAATCGGGGGTCCAGACGTGGGACAACTGGATCGGCCTCGAGTACAACGAACCGACCACGTGGTACCGCACGTTGTTCATCGACTTCACCGAGAACAACAACTGGACCACGCAGGGATTCGCGTCGCAGTATCTCGCCGCCACCAACGCCGCGGTGACCGCGCACGTCCAGCTGCACAGCAGCTGGATGTTCTACGGCGGCTACGATGCCAACCAGTTCTTCGGCGTGTACGATCCGACCAAGGCGCGCGGTGGGCCGGCGATGTTCCGGCATCCCTTCCACGACGGCTTCGTGGGGTTCTCGGGGGACCCGCGCCTGAAGGTCATCCCATCGCTCGACTTCAACATGTTCGACGGCTCGGGGGGCCTCTCGCACGGGTGGGGGATCGGTCCGTCGGTCCTCTTCCAGTTCTCGTCGAGCACTCGGTTGCAGGTGGGGCTGCACTACGACCTCAACTGGAACTACCAGGAGTGGGTGGGGAACGGCTATCAGAAGCTCGTGGGGACGAGCTACGTGGCCGACTCCGTGTACACCTTCGCGACGCTCGACCAGAACACGGTGAGCGCCACCATGCGCTTCGATGCGACGTTCACGCCGCGGCTCTCCTTCCAGTTCTACGCGCAGCCGTACATCTCGACCGGACGCTACGAGAACTGGCGCAAGCTCGACGATCCGCGCGCGCATTCGTACAGCGACGAGTTCAAGCCGTTCACGGACGGGGCGCTCTATCCGATCGATCTCGACTCGACGCTGAGCGACTACAACTTCAAGTACCTGCAGCTCAACGTGAACACGGTGCTCCGCTGGGAGTACCGCCGCGGCTCGGCGCTCTACGTGGTATGGACGCACGGGCGCGCGTTCTCGAACTCCAACCAGGAGTACCAAGGCTTCTCGCCGGGCGCGGACGCGAACTCGCTCTTCGCCGTGCACCCCATGAACACGTTCCTCATCAAAGCGAGCTACTGGTTCGGCACGTAGGGCGCGAGCGGGAGTGGGGAGTGGCGAGTGGCGAGTTAGGGTACGGTGCGCGGGTCGCGAGGCCGGTGACTCCGGGCGCCGGCGCGCTTACACGCTTCGAGCCTCGCGCGAACGGCGCGCGAGTCTCTCGCTACGCGCGAAGGCGCCCTCCGCCACCGGCCTCGCTCCTTCCACGCTCCACTCACCACTATCGCCCTTTGCCCGCCCCTCCCCCGATGTGCGGGTGGCGTCGGGGCCGAACTGTGCGTGGCTCTCCAATTTCGTGGCGCGGCGCGAGCCCCCGCGCAGCCGCCGTCGCGCGTAGCGAGAGCCTCGCGCGCAGTGTGCGCGAGGCTCGAAGCGTGTAAGCGCGCAGGCGGCGGAGCGGGGGCTCGCGCCGCGCCACGCGGGCGGAGCTTGCAACGGCTGACACGCGCGCCGAAGTTTCGTTGGCACTTCACACTCAGCACGAACATCGAATGACACGAGTCGCGTTCATCGGGCTCGGCGCGATCGGCGCGCCGATGGCCCGGCATCTGGCCAAGCCCCCCTTCGAGCTCGCCGTCTGGAATCGCACGCCGGCGAAGGCGAGCGCGTTCGCCGCCGAGGGCGGCCCCGTGCGCGCCGCTGCCTCTCCGCGCGATGCCGCGGCCAAGGCCGAGATCGTCATCACGTGCCTCCCCACGAGCGCCGATGTCGAGACGCTCCTCGACGGGAGCGATGGGCTCCTCGCCGGACTCGAGCGCGGGGCGGTGCTCGCCGACTGCACGTCGGGGGATCCCGCGGGCTCGCGGCGGATCGCGGCGCGCGTGGCCGAGCGCGGGGTGCTCTTCGTCGACGCGCCGGTGAGCGGTGGCGTGTCGGGAGCGCTGAAGGGACAGCTCACCGTCATGGTGGGCGGCGATGCGCGCGCGCTCGAGCGGGCGCGTCCGGCGCTCGAAGCGTTCGCGGCGAAGATCGTGCACTGCGGCGCCGTCGGCACGGGCGACGCGCTCAAGGCCGTGAACAATGCGCTCCTCGCGATCCACATCTGGAGCTGCGCCGAGGGACTCGCCGCGCTCGCCAAGCTGGGGGTCCCGGCCTCCGTCGCGCTCGACGTGATCAACGCCTCCAGCGGGCGCAGCAACAGCTCGCAGAACCTCTTCCCCGAGCGCGTGGTCTCGCGCGCGTTCCCGCGCACGTTCCGTCTCGCGCTCCTCGACAAGGATGTCGGGATCGCGGCCGGCGTCGCGCGCGAGGGACGCATCCCCGCGCCACTCCTGGCCCTCACCAGTGAGCTCTTCCGCGCCGCGCACAACGCGCTCGGCGAGGAAGCCGATCACGTCGAAGCCGTGCGCCTCCTCGAAGAGTGGGCGCACGTGGAGATCCGATGACCGCCACCGCCACGCCGCACGTGCAGGCGCCCGATGCGATCCGCGCGCAGTTCCCGTCCCTCGCGCGGAAGGAGGGCGCCCACCCCGTCGCGTACTTCGACGGTCCCGGCGGCACGCAGGTGCCGCGCGCGGTGGTCGACGCGATGTCCGACTACCTGTTCCACCACAACGCGAACACGCATTGGGCGTACCCCACGAGCGCGGAGACCGACGAAGCCATCATGGAGGCGCGGCTCGCCCTCGCCGACTTCCTGAACGCGGCGCCGAACGAGATCTCGTTCGGGCAGAACATGACCACGATCACGTTCCATCTCGCGCGCGCGCTCGGCCGCCGGCTCGGGAAGGGGGACGAGATCGTGATCACCGAGCTCGATCATCACGCGAACGTCGCCCCATGGCGCGCGCTCGAGCAGGAGCGCGGCGTGACCGTGCGCGTCGTGCGCATGGACGCCGAGCGGGGGACGCTCGACCTCGCCGACCTCGAGCGGCAGCTCGGTCCGCGCACGAGCGTGCTCGCGATCGGCGCCGCCTCGAACGCGCTCGGCACGATCACCGACGTGGCGCACGCGGCCAAGCTCGCGCGCGCCGCATCGAAGCACGTGACCGTGTTCGTGGACGCGGTGCACTACGCGCCGCACCAGCTCGTGGACGTGCGCGCCTTCGACTGCGACTTCCTCGCCTGTTCCGCGTACAAGTTCTACGGCCCGCACATCGGCGTGCTCTTCGGCAAGCACGAGCTCATCGAGGCGCTCGACGTGCCGAGGCTCGACCCCGCGCCCCAACACTCCCCGGAGCGTATGGAGACCGGCACGCAGAACCACGAGGGGATCGTCGGCGCGGGCGCCGCGGTCGACTTCCTGGAGTGTCTCGCCCCCGATGCGGGCGTGCACCGGCGCGAGCGCCTCGGCGCCGCGATGACCGAGCTACATCACCGCGGCGCCACGCTGTTCAAGCGCCTCTGGGACGGACTGGGCGCCATCAAGGGCGTGACCCGCTTCGGCCCGCCCCCCGGCACGCCGCGCACTCCGACGGTGAGCTTCATCATGAAGGGCGTGCCGACCACCGACATCGCGCGCCACCTCGCGAAGCGCGGTGTGTACTGCTCGAACGGGGACTTCTACGCCACGACCGTCATCGAACGCCTCGGGCAGAGCGCGGACGGCGTGGTGCGGGCGGGATGCTCGTGCTATTCCACCATGGAAGAGGTCGACCGGCTGCTCGAGGCGCTGTCCGGCGTGCGAACGGCAACCGCGAACTGACGATGGTCGACCATCGACGAGGCATGACCACTATCTCTGTTGGTTCCTAGCCCGCCACTCGCTTGGCGCCCGCCCGGGTGGCGCGCGCGGGCGCCAACTTCGGCGCCCGCAGGGTCGAATAGGAATAGTCGTCGTGCCATGTCGATGGTCGACCATCGTCAGTGCGCGGTTGCCGTCCGTGCCGCGTAGCACCTCGCGGGCGTCCTGCGTAAGGACTCCAGGCCCACGCTCGCCCGCCTCCTATCCATGCGCCACTATCCGATCGGTCCACGGTCCCATGTCGCCCCTCGGTGGTGGCCATGGCCCATGATCCACTATCGCGCGATGGCGCTGCTGGTACTCATGGCGCCGTCTGTCGCCCGCGCACAGCAGCGCGACACCACTCGCGCCGACAGCGCGCGAGCAGACTCCACCAGGGTTCACCGGCTCCCCACGCAGGTCGTCACCGCGAGCCGCCTGGCCGGCGCCGATGAACGCACGCCGGCGCAGATCGACAAGATCGAGATCAAGAACCTCCCGCCGGGCCCAGCCGACGCCGCGAACGCCCTCGTGCGTCTCCCCGGCGTGAGCGCGTTCGACGACCAGGGCACCCCGGCGCAGCCCACGCTCGAGGTGCGCGGGTTCAATGTGTCGCCCGTGGTGGGCGTACCGCAGGGAGTGAGCGTGTTCCTCGACGGCGTGCGCGTGAACGAGGCCGACGCCCAAGAGGTGAATTTCGATCTCCTCCCGATGGACGCCGTGGACCGCGCGCAGCTCATCCGCGGCCCCGCCACGCTCTACGGCAAGAACACGCTCGCCGGCGCGCTCCTCCTGTTCACGCAGCGCGGGGAGCAAGCCCCCGTGCTGAGCGGCGAGTTCAACGTGGGATCGTTCGGCGCCTACGGCGCGACCATCAGCGCCGGCGGTGCCACACACGGCATCGACGCGTTCCTGAGCGCCACGGGCTACAGCGAGACCGGCTGGCGCGACCAGAGCGCCATCAAGGAGCGGCAGCTCTTCCTCAACCTCGGCCACAGGCACGACAGCACCGACATCGCCTTCTCCGTGCTCTACGCCGACGACGACATCCAGGAGCCCGGCTCGCTCCCGCAGAGCTGGCTCGACGTGGACCGGCAGCTCAACTACACCGGCGGCGACTTCTACGCGCCGCGCCTCGTGCATCTCGCGCTCCGCGGCCAAACGCTGTTCGGCGCCGGCGTGCTGCGCGCGTCGCTCTTCTACCGCCATCTCGACGCCGAGCAGTACAACGTGAACGTGGAGGCGCCGAGCTCCGATGCGTTCATCGACAACGCGTCGTACGGCCTCACCGCGGAGTGGAGCGCGGCGCTGCCCGCGTGGTCCAAGCCCCTCGCGCTCACCGTGGGCGGAGAGGTCTCGCGCAGCGATGTGACCGAGACGATCTACGCGCGCCTCACGAGCGACACCGCCGTGCACATCCCCCCCGCGTGCGATCCGGGTTCCGGCCTCTGCGCCGATGTGTACGTGCCCGAGACCGACGCCGCGCTCTTCGCGCAGGCCAACTGGCAGTTCACGCCGGACGTCTCGCTCACCCTCGCCGCGCGCGGTGATTGGGTGCACCTCCCGTTCCAGGACCTGGTCGACAGCGCCAACAGCGCGACCAGCGACTACGCGCATCTCTCGCCGCTCGTCGGCGTGAACTTCGCGCTCAGCTCCACGCTGCGCGGCTACGCGACCATCGGTGGCGGCTTCCGCGCGCCGGCGCCCGTGGAGCTCGGGTGCGCGAGCCCGACCGCGCCCTGCCCCCTCCCGTACGCACTCGGCGATGATCCGCCGCTCAAGCCCGTGACGCTCACGAGCTACGAGCTCGGCGCCGATTGGGACCCCGCCGGAGGGAGCACGCTCGAGGGGAGTCTCTTCTTCTCCGACGTGCACGACGAGATCCTCTTCGCCGCGAGCACGAACACCGCCGGCTACTTCGTGAACGTGCCCCGCACGCAGCGCGCCGGCGCGGAGTTGAGCGGCACGCTCGCGCTCCCGCACGGGCTGCGCGCGAGCGCGTCGTACACGTACCTCCTGGCCACCTACCAGAGCACCGGATTGCTCTCGTCGCAGATCCCCGCCCCCGATTCCATCAAGCCGGGCAGCGTCTTCCCCCTCTCGCCGCGCGATCGCGTGACGTTCACCTTCGGCGCCTCCCAGGTGCTCGGCGCGAGCGTGCTCGACGAGGAGATCGGGATGAATGCGGTGAGCACGCAGTACGTGCGCGGCGATGACGCGAATGTGGAGCCGCCCCTCCCCGGCTATGCGGTGTGGCGGCTGCGCGTCGCTTGGCAGCGCGAGCACTTCGGCGTCGCGCTCGCCGTGCGCAATCTCTTCGACCACGTGTTCAGCTCATTCGCCACCTACGGCGACAATCCAGTCGGGCCGCCGGGAGGGCCGCCGAGCGATAGCACGGAGCGGTTCTATACGCCGGCGGCGCCGCGGGCGGTCACCTTCTCCGTCACGATCAGCAGATGACGGACGACAGGACCGAACGAACGATGGTCGACCATCGACAAGGCATGACAACTGATGTTGTTCGATCGTGCTGGCGTCGAAGTTGGCGCCCGCCGGCGCCGCGGCGCGACAGCGCCGCACGCGCCACTCCGGTGGGCGCCAAGCGAGTAACGGGCTAGGAACCAACAGGAATGGTTGTCATTCCTCGTCGATGGTCGACCATCGTCAGTTCGCCGTTCTCTTCCTCGATACCGTCGTCTTCTCCAGCGCCGCCGTGAACGCATGGTACTCCGATCCCGGACTCCACAACGTCCACGAATCGTACCCTGCGTCGTACACTCCCTTCTTCTGGGCGACGATCTCCTCCGCCGTGTAATGCGGCGGGCCCAGCGTGAACGCCTGCAGCCACGCGCGCACGTGGATCGGGCTCGTGATGCCGAGCCGCAGGTCGCGGTGGTGCGCGTCGCTGATCGCCGAGTCCACGATCGTGTACGGCGCGCCGTTGGGATGCGCCACGCCGAACGATCCGTGCGGGTAATGCGACGGATAGACCATCGGGAGGAGCACGTCCGTCACCGGCGCGAGCTCGCTCCACTGCTGGCCGATCTCGAGCGGCCCCGGGAGTGAGGCCACGAGTCCGAACACGTCCGCGGTGCATCGCGCGCCCTGCGCGTGCACGCGCGGGCACGCCGTGCGGAAGAATTCCGCGAGCGCCTTCGGCTTCGGCTGCCCGTTCGCATCCTTGAACACCTGCGGCGGGAGGCTCTTGTACGGCTCCGGGAAGCGGATGTAGTCGAACTGGATCTCGCCGAATCCCATCTGCGCGAGCTCCTCCGCCACGCGGATGTTGTACTCCCAGATCGCGCGGTCGTAGGGGTCCACCCACGTCAGCCCCTTCTTGTCGTGCCACGGCGTGCCGTCGGGCTTCCGGATCACGTGCTGCGGGTTCACGCGCGCGGTCACGGAATCCTTGAACACCACGACGCGCGCGATCGCCAGGATCTGGTGCGCCTTGAGCGTGTCGAGGAGCGCCGCGAGATGCGGCACGTGCCCCGCGTGCCCCGCGTTGCGCCGCACGAGCGTGTCGCCGCTCTCGAAGTTGAGCCCGAACTCATCCTTCATGTCGATCACGAGCGCGTTGATCTCCGTGCTGTCCGCGATCGCGATGAGCTCGCGCATGCGCCGCGCGCTCTGCGCGGCCCAGCGGTTCACGTAGAGCGCGCGCACGATCCCCGTGTCCGACGGCGGCGACTTCGCGGGGAGCTTGTGCTCGGGCACCTTGATGGTGTCGGACACGCTGTCGTGCTGCTGCGCGCGCGACACGGATGCACCGCCCGCGAACGCGGCGGTGAGGACGGCGAGGAGGATGATCGGGGGGCGCATCGAGCTCGGGCGAGAGCGGGGTCCGCGGCGGGAGCGCGAAATCTATCGCGTGCGCCGCATCACCATCACGACGTCACCGCGTTCCACGTCACACGATATATTCCCGCGCATGTCTCGTGCCACGGGCGTCGCTCTCCTGGCGGCGGCCGCCGCGATCGCCGGCTGCCGCCCCGCTCGGCACGCGCCCGCCCCTCCCACGTCGGACTTCATCATCGAGGCGGGGGACAGCTCCTACTGGGTGCAGACCGGCCCCGCTGGGGTCCGCGTGCGCGGCGTGCCCATGCGCATCGCCCGCGTCGATGGCGCCTTCAACGAGCTCTACGCGGCCGACGACGATCACTCGTATCCCGACGCGATCATCACCGGGCAGGACGTCTACCGGCGCGACCTCCGCACCGGCGATTCCGCCCTCGTCTTCGACGACACGCTCGTGGCCGGCGTCGCCCACTGGTACGCCGACCAGCACCCCACCGAGAAGCCCCTCGGCCCCGACGACGACCTCCCCGACGAGCCCCAGGTCAACGCCACGTCCTCGCTCGACCTGTTGGGCCAGTTCGGCCGGTTCCTCTCCGTCTCGTACTCCGCCGACATCCAGCTCGACGCCAACGACGAACAGAAGGTGTCGCGCCGACTGGTGGTCGACCTCCATTCGGGGAGGCAGGCCACCATCGCCGACATCGTGGGCGACAAGAACGCCGTCTACGTGCTCCGGAAGGGGGAGACGCTGTTCCGGCAGACGCTCGACAGCGTGCTCGCCTCGCACGACGTGCGCGCGGGGGCCGCCGTGGCGGCCATCGGCGACTTCCGGTTCGACCCCTCGAGCTTCGAGCTGGTGCTGCAGGACGACAGTCCCGCCATCCGCTTCTTCGCCCCCGGCGAAGGGCGCCGCGCCCAGGGACTCACCCTCCCGCTCCCCCCCATCCCGGTCGCCAGCCCGAGCTGGTGGAGCGAGACCACCAAGGGGCTGAGCGATCCCGATTCGGACGCGATGAGCGATCACTGGAAGCACGGCGCGTACACCGTGCGGGTCGATTACCTGCCCGACGGTAACTCCGCGCGCGCTTCCCTCGTCGACAGCACGGGCCACAGATTCGGACTCGGCACGATCTCGTCTCCCGCTCGTCGTATCTACTGGCTGGATGCGCCGGAGGTGGACAGCACCACGCGCGCCGCGCTCATCCGCGCTTTCGATGAAGCCGCTCTCTATTCCGAGGACACTCGCACCGCCATGACCCCGCCGCGCAAGGACGACGACAAGGCTGGACGCTTCGTGGGCGAATCGCAGCACGAGATGTCCGAGATCATGATGCCGCAGCACGCGAACAATCTCGGGCACGTGTTCGGCGGCGTCGTGCTGTCGATGATGGACCGCGCTGCGGCGGTCGCGGCCATCCGGCACGCGCGCACCGATTGCGTCACCGTGAGCGTGGACCGCGTGGACTTCCGCGAACCGATCTACCTCGGCGACCTCGTGATCATGAAGGCGAGCGTGAACTTCACCGGACGCACGAGCATGGAGGTGGGAGTGCGCGTGGAGTGCGAGAACCTCCTGAGCGGCGTGCGCCGCCACACGAACTCGTGCTATCTCACGTTCGTCGCCGTGGACCGCGACGGCCGCCCGGTGCCCGTGCCCCCCGTCGTCCCGAAGACCGCTGTCGAGAAACGCCGCTACGCCGCCGCCTCCGAGCGCCGCCGCCGCCGACTCGAGGAGCGCGTGCAGGAGGGGAAGCACGCATGAGCGCGCGCAACGGCCGGCGCTTCACGCAGGAGCAGGCCAACAACACGCTCCCGCTCGTGCGGCGGATCGTGCGCGACATCATCACGCTCTACCCCGAGTGGCGCGACCGCGTGGAGACGTTCGCCGTGCACGCCGCCAACGCGAGCGCCGAGCACCCCGACCCGCTCGCCGAGCAGACCGCGCGCGAGGTGCAGCGGCTCGCGGAGGAGATCGAAGGTTGCCTGCGCGAGCTCACGGACCTCGGCGTGGAATACAAGCAGCCCCTCGACGCGGGGCTGGTGGACTTCCCGGGGTCCATGGAGGGAAGGGACGTCTATCTGTGCTGGCGATACGACGAGCCCGAGGTGGCGCACTGGCATCCGCGCGATGAGGGATTCGCGGGGAGACGGCCGCTCGTTACCGCCTGACCGCGAACTGACGATGGTCGACCATCGACATCGCATGACAACTTTTCGTATTTGACCCTGCGGGCGCCGAAGGTGGCGCCCTCTCTGTTGAGCCGGCGCCAACCCGCCCACGGCACGGTCGAACAGGAGAAGTTGTCATGCCTCGTCGATGGTCGACCATCGTCAGTTTCGCCTCCCTCTCGCGCCTCCCCGTCTCGCCCTCCATGTTCCCGGCCATGCCATCCCCCCGCATCGCCTCCCTCGCCTGCGCCCTCGCGTTCCTACTCCCCGCGCCGGCGCGCACGCAGTCCATTCCCGCGTCCTCCTATTCCGCCCTGCGCTGGCGCAACATCGGGCCGCATCGCGGTGGGCGCGTGCTGGCCGTCGCCGGCATCCCCGGCGATGCCGCCACCTACTACTTCGGCTCCGTGGACGGCGGCGTGTGGCGCACCCGGAACGCCGGCGTCACCTGGGAATCCATCTGGCCCGACACCGTCAACCAGTCGATCGGCGCGCTCGCGATCGCCCCCTCCGATCCCAACGTCATCTACGCGGGCACCGGCGAGTCGTCCCTCCGCTCGGACATCACGTACGGCGCCGGCGTCTTCAGGTCCACCGACGGCGGCGCGCACTGGACCTCGGCCGGTCTCGCCGACACCCGGCACATCGCGCGCGTGCTCATCGATCCGCGCGATCCGAACATCGTGCTCGTCGCCGCGCTCGGCCACGCGTACGGGCCCAACGCCGAGCGCGGCGTCTTCCGCACCACGGACGGCGGACGCAGTTGGACCAAGGTGCTGTACAAGGATGAGAACACCGGCGCGATCGATCTCGCGGCCGATCCGGCGGCGCCGGCCGTCATGTACGCCGCGCTGTACGATGCGCGACGCACGCCGTGGGAGCAGTATCAACCCGATGAAGGGCCGGGCGCCGGCATCTACAAGTCGAGCGACGGCGGCGTCACGTGGGCCCCCGTCTCGAACTCAGGCCTCCCGGCCGGCCCACTGAGCCGGATCGGCCTCGCGGTGGGCCGCGATGCGAGTGGAAGCCGCGTGTACGCGCTCATCGGCACCGCGGGGGGAACGGGCTCGGGTCTCTATCGCTCGAGCGACGGCACGAGCTGGAGCCGCGTGAGCGACGACGCGCGTCTCACGAGCCGCTGCTGGTACTTCTGCCGCATCACGGTGGATCCGCAGGATCCCAACATCGTGTACGTGCCGAACGTCTCGCTGCTGCGCTCCACCGACGGCGGCGCCACGTTCACGCCGCTCAAGGGCCAGCCCGGCGGCGACGACTACCACGAGCTCTGGGTGGACCCGCGCGCGAGCGCGCGCATGGTCATGGGGAGCGACCAGGGCACCAACGTCTCGCTCGACGGCGGACGCACGTGGAGCAGCTGGTTCAACCAGCCCACGGCACAGTTCTACCACGTCATCACGGACGACGGCTTCCCCTACTTCGTGTACGGCGCGCAGCAGGATGCCGGCACCGTGGGCATCGCGAGCCGCTCCGACTTCGGACTCATCACGTTCCACGACTGGGCCCCCGTGGGTGCGGGAGAGTCAGGCTACATCGCCCCCGATCCGCTGCATCCGGACATCATCTTCGGCGGCGACACGTACGGCTCGGCGTTCCGCTTCGATCGGACCACGGGACAGTCGCACGTCATCACGCCGTGGCCCATCCCTGCGTTCGGCGTGCCGATGCCGGCGCGCAAGTACCGCTTCACGTGGACGTCTCCCATCGTGTTCGATCGCGTGGACAAGCGCGTGCTCTACATGGGCGCGCAGATGGTGCTGCGTACCGTGGACGGCGGCCTCCACTGGACGGAGATCAGCCCCGATCTCACCGGCGCGGCCTCGCATCCATCGCCCGGCACGCCTCCCACCGTCGCCAACGCCGCGCAGCTCGGCTATGGCGTGGTGTACACGATCGCGCCGTCCCCGCTCAAAGCGGGATTCCTCTGGGCGGGAACGGACGACGGGTTCATCCATCGCACCAGCGACGGCGGGAAGCACTGGAGGAACGTCACCCCCGCCGGCATCGCGCCGTGGAGTTCGATCGACCTCATCGAGGCATCACCCTTCGACACGCTCGGCGCGTACGCCGCGGTGGACCGGCATCGCGTGGACGACCTATCGCCCTACATCTACCGCACGCACGACGGCGGCGCGCACTGGACGCGCGTCACCAGCGGCATCGCCGCCGGCGCGTACGTGCACGCGGTGCGCGCCGATCCGGTGCGCCGCGGCCTCCTGTACGCGGGCACGGAGTTCGGCGTGTACGTGAGCTTCGACGACGGGGACCACTGGCAGCCGCTCCAGCTGAACCTGCCGGTCGCGGCCGTGCGCGATCTGGCCGTGCACGACGCCGATCTCATCGCCGCCACGCACGGGCGGTCGTTCTGGATCTTGGATGACGTCTCTCCGCTCCGGCAGCTCGCAAGCTCCACGTTCGCGGCGCCCGCGTACCTGTTCGCTCCCGCCCCCGCCATCCGCTTGCGCCGGAGCGAGAGCAACGACACGCCGCTCCCCCCGGAGGAACCGCACGGTGAGAATCCGCCGGCGGGCGCGGTGATCGACTATCTCCTGGCCGGCGCGCCCCCGGGTCCGGTGACGATCGAGATCCGCGATTCACGCGGCAAGCTCGTGCGCCTTCTCTCGAGCGACGATTCCACTCAGCCGCACTCCGCACAGCCGCCGCAGATCGCCGCCGAGTGGCTCCCGAGGGCCACGCCCCCCACTCGCGACGCGGGGCACAACCGGTTCGTGTGGGACCTCCGTTATGCGCCGCCGCCGGCCGACTACGGCTACAGCATCGCGGCGATCGCCGGCCAGGGCACAGTTGCCGAGCCGCAGGGCCCGCTCGTGTTGCCGGGGACGTACACGGTGACGCTGGGCGTCGGCGGCCGCACGTACTCGCGCACGCTGCGCGTGCGGATGGATCCGCGCGTCCACGTTCCCGCCGCCGCGCTCGAGAGCCAGCTCGCGCTCGCGATCGAGATCTGGAACGCGCTCGGGCGCGCCGACGCGCTGGAGCGGCGCGCGCGGGCGCTCGCCAAGGCGATCTCCGCGCTAACGGGCTCGCGGCTCGACAGCGCCACGCAGAGCGCGCTCACGAGCGTCGCACTCGCCGAGGCGCGCATCAGGAGGGAGAGCGCCGCCTTGAAGCCGCCGCTCGGCGATCTCGAGACGACCGTGCTGAGCGCCGACCGGGAGCCCACCGCGCAAGCGCGAGCCGTGTACGCCGAGCTGAGCAAGAGGGCCGGCGCGGCGGAGCAAGAATGGCGAGCGCTCGAGGGCAAGGATCTGCCCGCGCTGAACGAGCATCTCAAGGCGCAGGGGATCGGCCCGGTGAAGGTGCCGAGCATCGTGGCGGAATCGATACCAGCCGCCAACTAACTGCGTAACTGACGATGGTCGACCATCGACAAGGAAC
>Ga0335085_10001676_pt1 | contig 45165 bp, 25 predicted proteins | sample Lox_Sample_45_FD_206712 | JGI IMG/M metagenome (GOLD analysis project Ga0335085, IMG submission 206712) | Soil microbial communities from Loxahatchee National Wildlife Refuge, Florida, United States - Lox_Sample_4.5 | ecosystem: Environmental > Terrestrial > Soil > Wetlands | place: USA...
ACCCGGACCTTTCTGGCCACCGTACCGAACCGTTTCGAATTCATCTTCACGCCGATCCACGGCTCTTGGTTGAACTTGATCGAGTCTTTCTTTGGCAAGATGGCCAGGACTCTGCTGCGGGGGATCCGCGTGAAATCCAAAGAGGAACTCAAAACCCGCATCGAGATGTATCTGCGCGAGGTCAACGAAGAACCCGTGGTGTTTCGGTGGAAGTACAAGCTGGAAACGCTCTCGGTTGCCTAGGTCCATTGCAATGTTATTTAGGAATCATACTACTAGTGCCTTTCTTCGGGAAGCTCCGTTTGGACGAATTTGCGCCGCTACTGGTGGAAGACTACAAGGAGAAGCGACTGAAAGATGGCATTAAGAAGGCCTCCATTAATCGAGAAATCGGCCTGCTTAAGTCCATGCTGAACTGGGCGGTCAAGAACAAACTGGCCACAGAAAATGGTGCTCGGGACGGGGGTCTTTTCAAGCGCCGCGAACTCGATCCGCCCGCTGACCGTGTTCTTTCCTATGAGGAGGAAGAGAAACTATTGAACGCTTGCGACAACCCGGAATTGCTATGCCTGCTCCGCATCTTAAGCCCATCCTCCTGGTGGCCATATACACCGGGCTCCGCCGGGGCGAGATTTGCCGTTTGCGTTGGGACGACCTGGATTTCGAAAACAGCGTCCTGACGGTGCGCAAGTCGAAGACGGAGGCCGGGCAAGGCCGCGTCGTAGATTTGAATTCGGTCCTGCGCGAGGTGCTGCACTCGCTGCGCGACGCGACTCCTGGCGAATGGGTTTTTCCGTCTCCAAAAACTCCGGGCGAGCACATCGGCGATGTCAAGAATTCCTTCCGACGCGCCGTCCAAATCGCGGGAATCCCGCACATTACCTTTCACCAATTGCGGCATACCTTTTGCAGCCGCCTAGGCGATGGCGGGGTGGCGGTCATCCAAGAGCTGGCGGGGCACGCTTCAATCCTTACGACGCACCGCTACATGCATCCTGCTAACGAATTGAAAAGAAAGGCAGTAGAGGCGCTCGTGCGACCCGAGAAGAACCTTCTCGTACTACGGTTTCTACTACACCCGACCCCACTCCGAGAGGGCAGAGGACTGCCAAGAGGCGGCAGCATATTGAAAAACCTAAGGTTAGTAGGCGGGTTCGGGCTGTGACCGCTACCTAAGCGAGGTAAATCCAGCATCCGGAAGCGCTTTCAAGCCATTAATCTGGAAAGGGTTAGTTGGAAGCCGTTCACCCGCCGCGAGTCGCCCGGTCCGCCTAAGCCAATCGAAGGAGATCAATCGGGATCGAGAGAGGCTCCTACTACAATTTCTACTACCACGCGAAAGCGAGAGGCCTCAGACAGGCTTCTCTTCGATCCTTGTAAGCGGGCGGATTTCTAAGAGATTAGGATTGGTAGGCCCGAACGGACTCGAACCGTTGACCTCTACCGTGTCAAGGTAGCGCTCTAACCAAGCTGAGCTACGGGCCTGCTCTTTAGAATCAATCAGTTAGTCGATTGTGATTCTATCATACTTCGGGCTTGGTGCGCATTCTGGTGCACACCTTGTTGAGCCCGAGAATGGTGACGGTGTAGATCGGGCTCCAATCGCTCCGGGTTCTGCCAATGGCGGAAGCCGCTTGCATCAGAGCCCGCTCTTCGTCTTGGCTCAGAGCCCGTCCCGCCTCTTCGTTTTCGTCAAGATACTTCACGTCGCGCCGAATCTGAGCCAACACCCCGCAATCGTTCAGCATCGAGCTGAAGCAAGCCAATTCGTTGTTGATCGTCGCGCCAGCCGCTCCTTGCGAGAGGCCAGCCTTCTGGTAACTGGCAACATCCTCGAAGGTAAGCTCACAAGCGAGGTTCGTTCCAAGCATTGCCTTGACGTGCTTCAAGGCTGCCTCGTAGGTTTCGCGGGTGCTTTCCGCGAGAGCGACCCGCTTGTCGAGCCACACCTTCGCGGGCTCTGAGACAGTCGGCGGCAGCGTGCGCTTCTCAATCCTGTTGTAGTTCCTTTCCGGTTCTCGCCGTGGCATCCGCTCTGCATCCCGCGCAATCGTCTTGCTGCTCGTCTCGGCTGATTCATGCAGTGCGAGCCTTCCACCTGAGGTCCAAGCTACTCGGTCTTTCTCAGCTCCAATCGATCACGGATGACTGCGAGCCACTTCAGGAGTTGGACGCCAAGGTGAGGGCGGCTGCGGCCTCCGGGCAGCGTTGGACCGCGACGGGCTGCCCCGCGCCCGATGATCGGATGCGACCATGCCTGTCCGAGAGCGAGCCTGCCTCCGCCAAACGCGGCAAGATCGGCGAGGAAACGACGACGCGATGACATAGCGTTCAGTATAACTGCCGGAAGATCAGAAGTGCGGAGTCAGTCCGTCCGGAGTCGTTCGGTCCGGCGTCGTTTTGCAAGGACGACAGTCGAGCGAACCACCGCACACGGACCCGTAGGTACCGTGGCCTGGCAGAGGTTGGGCAAGCGATCACCGCCTCCCGTGTCGACGAGCCCTTACTAGCACTTGCCAATAAGTAATCTGTTTTCTAGAAGATGACCAGACATCCCTTGTACAGGTCCAATACAGAGCCCGTCTATTGATCCGATCCCGCACCCAGGGCAAATTTCCACGCGCAGCACATTTCAAACTTGGAGGTTTCAGATGAGACAGAAAATGGAACTGCAGATGATGAGAAAGAGAACAGGGATGCGGGCCGGCCACGTTCATACGTTGCTGGTCGTGGTCATGGCCTTGGCTGGTGTCGCAAACGCCGCAGCCGAGGCCGACCGGCAGACCGGGACATCCACGTCCGCACCAACCCAACCGGCTTCGCCACAAATCGGCTCGGTCGAGCCTTCTAAGGTGTTCCCAGGTCCCCCGCTCGGTGGAGCTGGATTTAGCTACGGAACCGGCGGAGTCGGGCTCCGCAATCGCGGTGCAGGCGGCATCGAGATCAGCGGCGTTACGGCTCCCGTGGCAGCGGCCTACGTCTACTGGGATGTTCTGACCAATGGTCCTGCGCCACCGGCTGCAGGGAAAATCCAGGTGCAGCAACTGTTTCCGACGATGTCAGCGGCGAAGATCCTGGTTGGTACCATGATCGGGGTTGGTCCCTCGCCTTGCTGGGCAGGTACCGATACGAACACGGTTTATCGGGCCGCGATACCGCTTGCGATAGCCACTGGTAACGGTCTTTACGAGGTCACGGTGGCAAAGGCGGGAGCCGGCACCCGGGACGGTTCCGATCCTTACCTTGTGGTGGTGCCGCCGTTGTGGGAGGGCGCCTCGATGGTGGTCGTTGGCGCGGGTTCCGGGACCGTGTCAATATTCGACAGCGGTCTTGCCGGGAATATGTTCATTCCCAACACGCCCTTCACCTATAACCTGCTCCTCCCCGCACCCACCTCGGGAGCACAGGTGTTGCTGGACAATATCGGCGCCGACGGGCAGCATGTGGCGTCGCAGAGTCGGGTTGCTACAGCGCCATCCATGACGGATGAAACGACCACCGTCAATGGATTCCTAACGGCGGGCCCGGGTTCCGGTTACAACGACAGCGATTGGAACGGGAGCTCCGGGTTGCCTGTCCCCGAGCTGTGGGACGACACCGGCCATGACATTACGTCGGGCGCCCCCGCGGGAACATTCAGCTTGAACCTGAGTTTTTCCAATGGAGGCGCTTTCCCTGCGGATTGCCTGGTGACAGTCGCCAACGTTGTGCAGCAAAACTGACGGCTTCAAGTCGAGCACGGGGCGTGGATTCTGAAGGCTCCGCGTCCCGTGGCGTCGCAGCGGGAATTGTCCTCGGGGGTCTCCGCCAGACGATATGCTTCCGGCCAACGGGAACTCTTCTTTTCGCGCGCCTTGCGCTGGATGTGCCCGAATGCTAGACTTCGCACACAACGAGGAGGCTCCCAGCTTCATGAAAGAACCTCCACTGATTCTTCGCTTCGGCAGTTTCGAGGCCGATCTCAGCGCCGGAGAGCTGCGCAGGAATGGCCGCAAGCTGAAGTTACAGGAGCAGCCCTTTCAGATTCTGGTGGCTCTGCTGGAGCGCTCAGGCGAGGTCGTGACCCGTGAGGATCTGCGGCAGCGCCTGTGGGCGGCAGACACGTTCGTCGACTTCGACAACGGACTGAACATTGCCATCCGCAAGCTCCGCCAGGCGTTGGGCGACGACGCCGAGAAGCCGCGCTACATCGAGACACTACCACGCCGGGGGTACCGATTCATCACGGCCGCGGAGAGCATTCTGCCCAGTCCGCTTCCCGCGGCGGGTGGCGCCCTGCCGGTGGAACCGTACCCCGGCGGCGCTCCAACTCTCTCGCGCGACGGCCGCGTGGTCCCGATCTCACATGGACTCGACTTATCGCCCAGACTCTTGAGCTCGCGGGACCTTGCCCTGGCCGTCGAGGCTCGTGATCCGGCGCCGTCAACAGCCGATGCCGTGACCAGTTCAGCCTCGGAGGTCGGACCGTCAGTCATCCCGCGCACGTCTGGACGCGAGGGCTTGAGCTTGCCCGTTGCTGCCAGCCTGGCCGGAGCAGCAATACTCGTCGTTGTTCTTGTAGTGGCCACGGTGGAGTACCTCCGAAGCGGAACCCACAGATCCAGTCGAGACGCGGGATCGGGCCGCGGCGCCGCGGCTGGACCTGCCAGCCTCGGCTCTCGACCTTCTGTCGCAACTTTAGGCATCAAGAATCTGTCACCAGACGCGAAGGAAGAGTGGCTTTCGACTGCACTCTCGGAGATGCTCGCCAGCGAGCTGAACGCCGGGGAGCGTGTGCTGACGATTCCCGGCGAAGATGTGGCCCGCGCGCGAATCGACCTTGCACTTCCCGAGGCGGACAGCTACTCGCCGGAGACACTGCAACGGATCCGGCGTCGCCTAGCGGTGGACTACGTCGTTGTCGGCTCCTGTTTTACCTCCGGCCAAAGCCCGAGCGCGCCGGTGCGCCTCGATGTGCGGCTGCAAGACGCGAGATCCGGTCGCACGGTGACGACATTAACAGAGGCAGGAATGCAAGGCGATCTTCCCGGTCTCGTAACCCGCACGGGAGCCCACCTTCGGCAGAACCTGGGTTTGGAAAAGGCTAGCGCTGAACAGGCCGAGGGCGTGCGAGCCGACCTCCCTTCGAACAACGATGGCGCGCGACTCTATGCCGGGGGGCTCGCCAAACTCCGGGACTTTGACGCTCAAGGCGCTCGCGATCTGCTGGAGCAGGCCGTTGCCGCCGATCCCGCCTTTGCGCCGGCTCATGCGGCGTTGGCGCAGGCCTGGTCGAGACTGGGCTATGCTGAACTCGCCAAACAGGAGGCGAAGAAGGCCTATGATCTCTCGGCGAAGCTGCCTCGCGCCGACCGGCTCTCGATCGAAGCTGGCTACCGAGAGACGAACGCCGAGTGGGATCAGGCGGTGAAGATATACCAGACTCTGTTTTCGTTCTTTCCTGACAATGCCGATTACGGTCTGCGGCTAGCCACGGCAGAGGTGCAGGCGGGCAAGGGCAGGGACGCGCTTGCCACCATTGCGCAACTGCGCGCGCTGGAGGGGCCCCTGCGTGATGATCCGGCGGTCGATCTGGTGGAGTCTACGGCAGCCGATCAGCTCGGTGACGTAAAGGGAGCCGAGGCTGCGGCCGAGGCCGCCGCGGCCCATGCCCAGTCTCGCGGCGCTGGAATCCTTGCCGCGGATGCGCTTGCCAGGCAGTGTCGCGAGCTTCCGCTGCTCGGCAAATTCGACGACGCGCGTACTGCCTGCATTCATGCACGGGAGCTGTACGTTCGCGCCGGCGATCGTGACGGGGTGGCCGCCGCCACCGGCTATCTGGCCGCCGTCCTTGACAATCAAAGCCAGCCCGACGCGGCCCGGCAGATGTACGAGGAGGCGCTCGCAGTCGACGAGACGATCGGGAACAAAGGCGGAGCAATCTGGCAGATCAATGGACTCGCGAATGTAGCCTGGGCACAAGGCGATCTCGCCGGAGCGCGTGCTCGCTACGAACAGGCCATGAGCGTTGCCCGAGCGACCGGCAGCCGGGCGGACGCCGCCGAAGCCCTGAACAGTATCGCCTTCACGCATCTGCTACAGGGGAACCTGGGGCAGGCGCGAAGCACATTTGAAGCGGCCTTGGCGAGCTATCGATCGATCGCCAATCAGGTTGGTGTTGCCGATGCCCTTGGTAATCTAGGCGCCACCCTGTATTTCCAAGGTGATCTCTCGGGCGCCGCCCGAACGCTGGAGGAAGCACTTGCTGCGGATCGAGACACCGGGAACCGGCCGCAGAGCGCGGATGCTCTTGCCTGGTCGGGACGGGTAAGGATCGCTCAGGGCAACCTGGAAGACGCGGGCGACCGCTATCGCCAGGCAATGGCCGTGTGGAGGGAGATGGGCAATAAGGGCTATGAGGCGCAGTGCGGCCTGGGGCTCGCGGAAATCAGCGTCGAGTCGGGGCAGCCAGCGGCCGCGGAACAGCCGATTCGAGAAGGGATCGACTGGCTCAGGCGGGAGAAGCGGTTCGACCAGGAGATTGAAGCGCACGCGCTTCTGGCGCTGGCGCTCCTGCGGCAGGGAAAGGTTCGGGAAGCACAGCACGAGATTGATGAAACTTCACCCGCCGTCAACCACACCCAGAGCTATTCCACACGGCTGCAGCTCTCCATCGCGGCCGCCCGCGTGCGCGCCGCATCGGGCAAGGACTCGGAGATCACGAATGCGCTGAAGAGTCTCGAGGCTGCGCTCGCAACCGCGAAGCGTGAGAGATTCCTGGGCTACGAGCTGGAGATCCGGTTGGCGATGGGCGAGATTGAAATGAAGGGACAAAGGTCCGGCGGAGCTGCGCGCCTGGCCATTCTGCAGAAGGACGCCGAGTCCAAAGGATTTGGTTTGATCGCGCGAAAGGCCGCCGCAGCCAGAGAGATCGCACCCGTCCTGACGCCCAAGGTCGGGAAGTCGGTCCGCAGCGCAGTCTGGCGGTGTGTCTTCCCCGCCGGGGACTCTGGGAATAAGGAGGGATCGTGATCCCGTTACGAAAGATCGCAGTTGCACTGCTGCTTCTCATTTCCTCCTCGCTTCCGGCCATCCGCGCGACAGAACCGGAGCAACAAACCGACTGGCATCGCGCGGTACTTCGCGAGGTCAGGCACGACGTCTCCCGACCCCTGTGGGCAATTCGGGACGAGAGCGCGCAGGCAGCGGAAGATGCCCCTGCGACCGTCGCGGCTCGGTCTGCGGGCAATTTGCATTCGTCCCATTCGACCTCACAAGCATTCTCAATTCCGCCCGGGAGCACGACAAATCTTCTCAATTTCGATGGCATTGGGGCCAACAACGGAGCGATTCCGCCGGACACGAACGGCGCCGTTGGTGGAAACCAATTCGTTCAGTGGGTGAATGTGGAGTACGCAGTGTTCGACAAAACGAGCGGGCAGCGCATCCTGGGCCCAAAGAAGGGCAACACTATTTGGAGCGGCTTCGGAGGGCCGTGCGAGGCGAACAACAGCGGAGAGCCCGTCGTGGAGTTCGACAAGCTCGCACAGCGTTGGGTGCTCGCTCAGCCGGCGCTGGTGAGCCCTTATTACTACTGCGTGGCCGTGTCGACGAACAGCGATGCCACCGCAACGTACAATCGATATGCCTTTTCGTTGCAGCTGCCTGCCGGACAGATTCCCGATTATCCGAAGCTGGCCGTCTGGCCGGATGCTTACTACGCGTCATTCAACATCTATCAGGGCTCTACAAGCGGCGCGTTTCTTTATCCATTGGCTGTGGCTTACGATCGGACCAACATGCTTGCCGGCACGACGGCCAGAAATCCGATTGCCTTCAGCGGCACGGCTGCGCATTTCAGCCCGCTACCTTCCGACCTTGACGGGACGGTGGCGCCCGCGAGCGGCGAGCCCAACTCCTACTGGGAGCTGGGTGGAGACAGCACGTCCGTGAACGAGTATCAATTCCACGTTGACTTCGTCAATCCCCAAAATTCAACCTTCGCGTTTTTTAGTCATCTGAGGACCTCTCGTTTCATTGTATGCACAGGACGGCCTCCCAAATGGAGGGGCATTGCCCAACTGGGAACCGACACCAGGCTGAACGCGCTTGACGACCGGCTGATGCCGCGCGCGGCATGGCACAACGTGAACGGCGTTGAATATGCGGTTTTGAACCATACCGTCGTGCTCTCGCAAGTGCCTTCGGGTTCGATCACCGGCATCGCCTGGTACCAGATCCAAAACCCTGCTACAAACCCCCAGGTTATCGACCAGGGTGTGGTCTCCGGGCCGCCGAAGACGAGCTACTGGATGGGAAGTATCGCGATGGACAAGGCCGGCGACATGGCACTGGGGTTTAGCGATTCCAGTGCAATGATTTTCCCCGGTGTCGAATACACGGGGCGTGTCCCTACAGATCCGCTCGGAACCATGGAGCCTCCGACCGTGATTGTGAACGGCGGCGGTGCCCAGCTCAACAGCAGCCTGTGGGGAGCTTACAGCAGCATGAGCATCGATCCCTCTGATGATTGCACCTTCTGGTACACAACTGAGTACGAGAAGAGCAGCGGCACTGGCAACTGGAGCACCCGCATCGCCTCTTTCAAGTTCGACTCGTGCACGTGACCGGGCGGCGCAAAGTCTCTGCGCTGCGAGACTGTGCGCTAGCGGCTATGCGCCGGCCACTGAGTACGGCCGTCTTGCCCGAATTGAACCGCTACGCGGAAGCGCCCATCTGGGCAAACGTGAAGAAATGGCCGGCTGGATCCTTGATACCGATCTCTCTGGCGCCATAGAAAGTGGTCCGTGCGGGAATCGCAACCTCGGCCTCGGCGAGCGCGCTGATCACTTCGTCGAGGTTATCGACCTCCACATACAAAAACGTCGGGCCACGCCGGACCTGCCCCGCGAGGGCAGGCACATCTTTGGCTGCGCTCGCATAGCTCTGATACATGAGTTCCACGCTGTCTTTTTTTAGAATGGCGAAACCCAGCTTGTTACCCTCAGGAACTTCGACCGTTTTCACAAAGCCCATGCGTTCCACCCAGAACTGAATGCAGGGCTCAATCTCTTCCGCGAACAGCACCGCCGTGATCTTGTTCAGCGTCACACGAATCCTCCCTTCCGGCACGGCCGGAGTCAAAACATTTTACTATTGCAATGACAGCGAACGCTGTAGCGCCAGTGTCCTTCACCGGCGACTTCCGGCGCCGGGGACAGCGCCGCTCATTTGCCGCCTCGTCTTTTTGCTTGACTTTCGCGGCGGTTGAGAGTAGCCGAATAATCTCACGGATAATGGGGAGGGCAAGATTGGAGGACAACTTTGCCCGTCCATCCCCGGTCAGCCATCGGCACCCGCCAGCCGACAATCAGCGTCGGCAACCCATCCAGCCTCCAGAATCGCAGCGTAGCTCGCAATCTTCGAAAAACAGAGATTCTAAAACTTCACCAAACGAAGCTGGGAAGCCATTCAGAATCAATAAACTGGCGCGAACAACAGGCCAAAACGAAGCTGGGCGAAGCTGACAAACTCATAATCGGCAAAGAACGGGCCGGCGCGACGTATCCCCGCCTCAGTTCAGAGGATTACACGTCATCGGAGCTCCAAATCTCGATACGGTGCGTGCCCAGGCGTCCCGTCCTTTTCCCAATTGCCGCCGTGCAACCAGAGGCTCGACCGTCGTCGTCGCAGTCCGGCGCCGCCGCCGTATTTAGCCTACACGCGTGGGCTTAGCATCTCGCGAAAATGCCCGAAAACACGCAAAAACATCCACACCGAAAGCTGAAATGTCTCATGGAATCAACAACATGAGCCAAAAGAGGGGGCTAGAGCGTAAGCTGGAATGTCCTTTAGAATCAACAAAAATTGGGGCTACATCCAATGCACGGAGGGGCTAGCGCGAAAGCCGGAATGTGGTTTGGAATCAACAAAACTCGACGGCCGACCCTCGAACGTCGCCAGTCCAGAAGACACCGAAAGCTGCAATATCCTTTAGAATCAATAAACGGGGCTACATCGAAGTATGCGTTTGAGGGCGTCATTTTGGGTCTTCCCGCCGCTGCGACTTGACCGGCTGGCGTCATATGACAGCGCCGGAGCCAAGGGTGTATGCTTTGGGGCCGTGAGCCCTGGGCTCCTGGACAAATTCGCAGGTACGGAGAGTGGCAGAATGAAGAGGTTGATTGCAACACTGACTTTCGCCGCAGCTTGGCTGGCTCTCTGTGGGACGGCCGGCGCGCAGTCTCAATTCTATGTTCTCACCAACAACGACAACATCCGGAATTCCGCAACCCTGTTCAACCTCAATCGCGAAGGAAGCTTGTCGGAGGTGCAGAGCTTCTCGACCGGCGGGGAAGCCGTGGAGGGCGGATATTATGCCGGGGCCACGCAAGTGATCTCTCCGGGCGCGGCCTGCATCTTCGTCGCCGATGGCGACAGCAACGATATCGCCGCTTTCAGCAAGTCAACCGGTTACCGCCGAGTGGGAAAATTCTGGAATCGCGCGCTCCTGGGCGCCAGCAACATGCCGATGGTCCTGAACAGCAGCGGCACTATTCTCTACGCGGCTTATGAATTCAGCTCGAACCTGGCCGTTTGGACGGTCCATCCGGACTGCACATTGGCGCTGGCCAACACCTACAGCACGGCGGGCTTCCTCGGCGATATGGCGATCACGCATGACGGCAGCACCCTGCTCTGCGTTTATGTGCTCGCCAAGGAGGCTGGATCGTTCGCAATCTCCGGCTCCACGCTGACAGACAACGGCACCGTCTCGACCGTGTCAGAGGTGACGAGCATCAAGCTGACGAACGACGACAAGATGGTCGTGATGGGGACGGGTTATCTCAGTTTCACCAGTACGGTTGTTACCGCCAGCCTGCCCGGCTTCACCAATCAGCAGAAGTGGACCCTGGGCCCAGGATACAGCGCGGCCAGCATCGCGCTGAGCCCGCAGGCGTCCGCCGGAAACGGCTGCCTTTACATTGGCAACACCGGGTCGGGATCGGTGGGACAGTCGGGCGTCACCGGAGCGACCTTCGCGGAGTCTCCGCTCAGTATCACTTATGTCAGCAGCGTCGTTTCTCCAGTTGCGACGTACGTCGGCAATCTCGCCACCATCACCAACGGCGGCAATGGTGGAGGGGTCTACGCTGCGGAGGTCCCCGGCTACATCGGCGTCTACACGGCTGATCCGAGCTGCGCCGTCACGCTGGAAAAGGAGACTGCGGATCCCTATTCGACTTTCATCCTTTCGCTTTCGTCGTGGACTCGATAGGAAATCCCCGCTGGTGTGAGGCTAACCAGGCTGACAAGAGAGGCGGAGCAAAGACGGCGAGCCTGCGACCTACTGTACCCGCGTGTTGGCCGCGGGCGGAGTTGGAGGTTGGGCCATCAATCCCAGGCCCTGCAGGAGGAAGACGGTACGTTGGGCGGCGCCGCGCCAGATGAGCTGGCATCCGTCGCCCTGGCAAGCCTGAACGTAGACGTCGCCGCCGCTGTACTCCAGGCTGCAATTCTTGAAGACGCAGTTGATAAAGACGCCTTCGTCCAGGACCACATTTTCGTTCTCAAAGGTCTTGCCTTCGTGTCGGGTCATGAATTGTTTGTACCACCGGATGCCCTGGGGCGGCAACGGCAGAGGCCAGCAGATCCGTGTCTCGCTCTTGCGGTGCAGGCCTCCTGCGTCTGCCCCTGGGGCCACAGCGCAGGCAAGATCCCTGCACCACAGACTGACTGAACGGCTTCGAACTGGGCGGGCACGGGGCCCGCCCCTACATCAGAATGAGGCGGGGGCAGAGGGGCTCAAGCGGCGGGCCGCTGAGCGGCGAGATTCGACAGCCGCCGGGCGCACCATCGACTGCACCCGGTTGCGCAGACGGGTCACAGTGGCCGAATGGATCTGGGAGACACGAGACTCGTCGATGCCCAACCGGTGCGCGATCTGCTTCATGGTGAGGTTATGTTCGTAGTACAACGACAAGACCTCGCGGTCGCGCTCCGAGATGGAGCCCAGCGCGCGATTGAGGAAATCACGCTGCTCCTGGACGTAACAGAGATCGAAGGGATCGCGCTGCCCGACGGAGGGCAGGTCATTGGGCTCGGCGCACTGCAAACTGGGCATCTGAGTCGGCCGGAGCCACTCCACGCCCAGAGTGCGGAATTCATTCACCGCGTGATACCACTCCTTCAAGCTCATGTGCATGGCCTCGGCCATTTCACCGTCGGTGGCGGGACGGCCCAGCCGGTGAGTCAGCTCGTGGAAGACGCGCTCGGCGTGTTTGTTCCTGCGACGCATGTCGCGCGACGCCGGGTCGAGCTCGCGCAAGGCATCCAGGATGGCTCCGCGGATGCGATAACGAGCGTAGGTTTCGATCTTGACCTGCTTGCCGGTCTCGAACCGCCTCATCGCCTCCAGAAGGCCGACGGTCCCCGCGCTGGTGATGTCGTCAATATCGACGTGGGCCGGAAGATGGTCGCACATCTCGCGAGCGACGCGCCGCACCAAGCCCATCAGCCTGAGGGTGAGCTCGTCGCGCTCGCGCCTGCGTTCCTGGCTGCGGGTTCCCCGCGACGCATCTTTTGGGTAGCGAGGCCGGCGCACGGCGCCATTGCTACGCCCGCGCGTCGAATCGGAACCTTGGAGTGCGGATGCCGAAGTCTGATTTGCCATGGTCTTCTCGTTTTCCCTAAGGCTGGTCCGAGGCCTCGAATCCCCGGGCGGCGTCTGGGCGCACTTCACCACGGCCGCCGTGTTTCCGTTTACGGCGGCTTGGCTCATTTCGCCTGTCTGCGGACTGACCGCTTGCCGCCCTTACTATTGCAGTCGCGATGCCAGACGGCTAAATGGAGATCCCAGCGGCTTACTCAAAGTCATGGGGAAAGAGGCGATGTTCGCGGACTAAAGAGGACAGAATTAACGGGCGGGAGTGGTGCTGAAGATTGTCACAAGCGAAATAGCTGTCGCCGTAGTCATTAGAGGCCGTCGCTGTAATAGCAACGGGTGCCGAGTCCCACGGGTTCGCAGATTTTCACGACTCTCCTGGTGCCTGCGAAGACCAGCGCTATCGAGGGCAGCCGTCACGTGGATCGGCCGGATCGTCGGTTCCGTTCCGGGAAACCGGTGCCAGATTGAAATCTACTAATCTAGGTCAATGAACTCCGGCAAGGGGACAGTAGGGCAATGGGCGAGAGCGCAGGAGGATCGGTAAGGACGGTGCGCACCATGCCTCTGCTGGTTTGCCACCAGCCGTTGAATGCTCGACCGCTGTCGTGGCGTACCTGCAACGGATGCCAGAGGCCAATTCCGTTGCCTGGACTGACGACGACGCATCGGGTGTCGAGACGGAGTCCAGCGCGCAGGGCCTTCAGTGCGCTTTCCTTGGCACTCCAGATGAGAGTTACAAGACGCGACCGCGCCGGCGGCATCTTCTCGAGGTCAACGAGGTTGCGCTCTTCGGCAGAAAAGTAGTCGGCCACAAAAACCTCACTGTGAGGCTCGATGAATTCCAGATCGCAGCCGAGCGCCGTACCCTCCGGCGCTACGGCGCAGACCGCGAACCCCGCGCGATGGCTGAGCGAAATCGCAAGCGGCGCAGACTGCCCCGCGAGGAAAACTTCCGGCGCGCCATCCGCGGCCGCGCGGATTTCCACCTCGGCAGGATTCTGAAGATTGCCGGAAAGCTTCAGCCACTCGGCCACAGCACGCTTTGCAGTCCAACGCCCGAGCAGCCAATCCGCACGACGCTTTGGGAATCGCAGGGCAGCCAGGCGAACCCGTTCGCTGGGGCTGAGCCAGTTAATGTCTGAGTCGACGGGCGGCGAGGGCATGTCGCATTCGGATTGTTGAAGCCAATAGACTGGCATGGCGCGTCAGACGGTCAACTTCTCCACGGTGAGCCTTTTCTCCGCGCCGGGTGAGTCGTCGGGCTTGCCGCCTGCAACTCCGGGCGCTGGAACTGGGGGCGAATCGGCCGCCTTAATCCTGACTTCGTTCCACAAGGCTGAACCCGTAAGCTTGTAGTCCTTCAAGAGTGGCTTCTTCGGTTCCCGCCGCTCGCGAAGGGATTCCTTCTCCCGTTCGACGCCGCGCTCGATGGACCGAATGAGATAAGGGCGAAGGTCCGCGGACGGGATAATCCGATGGAGCGCACCCACCTTCAGGGCCCGATGAATATTGTGAATGCCATCGAATTCTTCCGCGACCTCGCCGAGCTTCTCCGACTGCACCACTTTATACAATTCGTTCCACTCGGCGCGCAGCCGCGCCTTCTCGCGGCTGTCGATAGCCTTCGCCATCGTCTGGTTCAGCGCCTCGAGACGCGGATCCTTGCGAGTGCGCTTGTCCACGTCGCCCGCGAAGACTACGGCCGCGGCCGGCGCGCCGCCGATCACCGAAGCGTAGGTTCCTTCCAGAGCCACCACTTCAAGATTCTCGTTCAGCACCCGCGAAAAGACCACATATGCGCCGCCGTGATAGCGCGAGATGACGCAGAAGACCAGCGGCCCCTTGAAGTTCACAACCGCTCTGCCAATTTCGGCGCCGTACTCGAGTTGGAGCTTGCGCAGGGACTCCGGCGAGCCGTCGAATCCCGAGAGATTTGCCAGCAGAACCACCGGCCGGTTGTTGCTGGCCGCATTGATGGCCCGCGCGACTTTTTTGGAGGACGACGGGAACAGCGTCCCGGCGGTCCAGGTGTCCGGGCCGTCCGCCGGCACAAAGCCCATGCGCGGCGCCGGGCGCGACTCGATACCAATGAGGCAAACGGGGTAGCCGCCCAGATGAGCGTCCCAAATCACCGCCGTCTCTGCGGCCCTCATTCCCGACCAGCGCTCCAGCGGCGCACGGTCCTGATCGACCACCGCTTTCATCACTTTGCGGATGTCGAACGACTTCTTGCGCCCCGGATTGGTCTCATCGGAGAAAATGTCGCCCACGCGCACAAATCCGCTGCCGTTGGAATCACCGTGCGGATAGTCTTGAACATTGCGATCGAGGGCATCGGTGGTAACGGCGCGCCGCGGGAACCGCTCACCCGGAGCCACATAAGTGTGCTGATAGTGACGCAGCAGAATGTGGCAGGCGTCTTCGAGATCGCGAGCCCAGTACTGCGCCTCCCCATTCAAACCCATAATCCTGTCGTAGCCGCCGATCCCCTGATTGTCTTCGGCGGAAACGCTGCCCGAGTAGTCGAGGGCGCGCTTGCCGGTCAGTACCATCGCAGCCTGCGGGGTCATGATCAGGATGCCGCGGGTGTGCATGATCATGGTGGCCTCGGCATTCCAGTAGGGCTGCGCGCCCACGTTGATGCCGTTCACCAGCAGATTTACTTCCCCGCCCGCCTGCGTAAACTCCACCAGACGGCGGAGAACGCGGGCGATCCAATCCATGTTCTCGACGCCGCTCTCCATGGAGATCTTGGCCCCGGCCGAGATGGGGAACCACTCGAGTGGCACCCCCTTCTGCTCCGCGAGATCCAGAGCGGCGATGATGCGCCGGCACTCGGGCTCGGCAATCGCGCCCAGATCCTTGCCCGGATCTCCGAAAATCGCGACCCGCGTCATGCCCTCAGGATACTCGGGTGTGAAGTTGCGGATGACGCCCGCGATGACGTTGGCTTTGTTCTGGCCGTAAGGACGATCGACGGGGACCAGGCGGTTTTGGGCGTCGAGATCGTATTCGCGAAAATCGCCCGGCGGGAATGCCGTGCGGGTGTCCTCGGAAGAGGGCGTCAACATCTTGATGATTTCGTAGGGATAAGTAAACCCCCGCTGCCGCATGCGAACGACCTTCTGATCGTATTCGGTCAGCGGCTTGAGCGGCTGCAGCTTGGTGGCAGGACGGAAAGTCATGAGCAGGCCCATGCCGGCCGGATTCGAGACTCTCAGCACCATGTCGCGCAACTCGCCCGTCTCCGGATTAGGCATCCGGCCGCGCACCACGACCTGCTCCAGTCCCAACCCCTCAGTCGCCGGGGCCAGCCGGTGCACAATGTCATTCAGTTCGTCCGGCTTGAGACTCAAGGGCGGCCAGACGTAGAGAAGCGCTCGATTCCAATAGAGACGCTCGTGGGGAGACCGCCGGGACTGAAACAGCCGGATGCTCGCGAGCGCTTCCGCGAACATACGCTCGAGGTGCGGTAACTGCACAATCCGGCCGGCGTCGTCGCGCACCGGCGTCAGATCGCGGACTTCAGCGACCGCGAACAGCCGCTCGTCCTTAGGATTATCCAAAGCGACTCCGTGGATGAGATAGACGTCCTCGACCGAGGGCAGCCGCTCTATCTTGAAGTTGTTCAGCCTCCACAGATTCAGCCGCTTGGCCATCATGGGATGTACGCCGCGGAAGAACTTGTCCTCCTCGTAGGCTCCATCGCCCGGCCGGTAGGTGAAATGCTGCATGCCGCCCATGCCGTAGCCCTGCCCGGGGCCGCCGACCACCACTTCGATGCGCCGGATCGAACGGGGAAAGGCGACCCGGTTTAGGATTTGGCGGACATCCTGCTGAGTGGGATCCGCGGCACCGAGAGGATTGGCGTGCCACAGGTAGAAGTCGATTGCGATCTGCCGATCCGGCGGCGCCTCCTCAAGTAGAGGCAGAATCGCCTGGGCAGCGTCGTACAACCGCTCGTAATCGGCGTGCGTGGTGACGAGATGGATGCGCTTTTCGTCGTCATCGTAGTCTCCTGTAACAGAGCATTGCTCGCCCACAAGCATGGAGCGAACGTTGTGCAGAGGTGGAACGCGATAGTAGCGCAAGGTCAGCGCTTCCAGCATCAACTGCCGCAACGGAGGTTCGGCGGAGGCGAAGCGGCGGCAGAACAGGCTAACCAGCGGCTGCGGACAATCCACCAGGGCGTGCACGCGCTCGTAGCGGTCCTCGGCTTCCGGATGCGCAGCGAGATACGCAAGATGCTCTTCCGCCTGCGCATAGACTTGCGCCCGCGCGGTTTCGAACAAGGGCTGATCGAAGTAGCGGTAGCGCACCTCTCGAGCGAGATCCCCGACGGCGGGAAAAACTCCGCGTGCCACCGAAATCAGCCGGTCGAGCAGGGTCCGAAACGGCTCGCCGGCCAGGGGCGCCATGGTCTCCACGAGCGCGAGCCGCCGCTCGAGCACAGCCGAGACCGGCGCGACTTGCTGCTCCACGCGCTGGTGAGATTTGTAGATCCAGAACAGGCTCTCCTCGAGCTCCGGCGACCGATCGAGAGTATCGACGCCGTAATGAGCCAGGGTGCGCTTGAGTGCGTCAAGAAACGTTGCGGGAAGGCCCTCACCTCGCATTTCCAGCATCCGCAGGTACGTGAAGAGGTAGGCTTCGGCGCTCGGTGTCTCCCCCCCGGCCGGATCGCGGAACTCGGGCTCGCGCTTGAACAGCGAACAGACGTCCACAAAGATGTTGAGGATCTCTTCTTCGACGAGTCTCGTACGCTCGCAGTCTTCGGGCGTCGGGCACTGGCTCCATTCGGCCAGCAACCGCCCGGAACTCGCGGGCTCCACGTCGAAGCCCAGCATGAACTGCCGGAGTTCCTCCAGGTGCTCCTGGCACTGGGTACACGCGTCCCGAGCGCTTGGCTCCAGAGCCGAGAGGGCCTTGAAGTCGACCCGCACGCTGTTTCCGGCGGCAGCCTCAAAGCCGTCCGGTTCGATTTGCACCAGCGGCGCTCCGGTATCAACCTGCACGTTCGGTATCGTCATCACCTGCCGGACGCGTCCGCCGAACGGGGCCACGACTTTCATCTCCAGCTTCATGGCTTCGAGGACCGCCAGGCGATCGCCCACGGCGACGGTGTCGCCTGGCTTTACGGCGATCGAGACCACTACGGCCGGCGCCGGCGCGTGCACCATTCCGCCGTCGTCGCGGTCCACCTGATGCGAAACACCGTCCACCTCGATCCGGTGCGTCAGGCCTTGAACCACCGAGACGATGTTGTAGTGCCGCCCGAACGCAGTGAGCCAATACTCGAACTGGCCCAGGCGGTCAAGGTGGGCGTCGATCCGGGTCCCGTTAATCTGGACGCGATACTGCTGAGGACTGAGGCGGTGGACCTGGAATGAGTAGGAATTCCCCCGGTAACGCAACTCGACGGTCCGGCCCACCTCGCTGCGGAGATTGGGACGGCCCCGCACCGCCGAAGCATAGAACTGCGTCCGCTCTACCGCCAGGTGAGACTCGTAGACTTCGATCGCCGCGTGCACCAGGGCGGCCTCGGCCTTGCGTTGCGAAAGGTGCTCGCCGGTCGCAGCCAGGCGGCCCAGCCATCCGATATCGACCGTGGAGCGCTGCACTTCCTCGCGCTGGAGAAGGTCAAGAAGAAATGCCTTGTTGCTGGCTCCCCCCTTGATCACCACCACGCTCTCTCGCAAGGCGCGCTGCAGGCGCGATATTGCCTCCTTCCGCGTCTGTCCATGGGCGATGATCTTGGCGAGCATCGAGTCAAATTCCTTCGGGACCGTATCGCCGACGGCAAAGCCGGTGTCAATGCGAACCCCGGGGCCGGTGAGAATACGGAACCGCTCGATGGTGCCGGGTGCCGGAGCAAAGTCATTGTCCGGATCCTCGGCGTTCAGCCTTACCTCGATCGCGTGGCCGCTGGTGCGCGGAGGTTCTCCTTTCAGGCGTCTACCGCGAGCGACCTGAATCTGCAGCTTGACGAGATCGAGTCCCGTCGTGCATTCCGTTACCGGGTGCTCAACCTGCAGCCGAGTGTTCACTTCCATGAACAGGAAGCGCCGGCTGCCCGGCTCGTAGAGGAATTCCACGGTACCGGCGTTGTGGTAGCCGGCGGCTTTGCTGATGCGGATCGCCGCCTCGCGCAGTTCGCGGTCCTGCTCTGGAGAAAGCGCCGGCGACGGAGCTTCCTCAAGAATTTTCTGGTGGCGCCGCTGGATGGTACAGTCGCGAACGCCGGCGGCCCAGATAGTGCCGAAATGATCCGCGATGATCTGCACCTCGACGTGGCGCGCGTGATGTACGAGTTGTTCCATAAACACAGTCGGATTCCCAAACGCCTTGAACGCTTCCGATCGCGCCCGCTCGAAGGCTTCCGGCAATTCGTGCGCCTCGTGAACCGCGCGGATTCCGTGTCCGCCCCCTCCCGCTGTCGCTTTGATCAGCAGGGGAAAACCCAGGCGCTCGGCGTGTCGCCGGGCATCGGCGAGGGTCTCAACCGGCCCACCACTCCAGGGTGCGACGTCAACCTGCGCCTCTTCCGCCAGCCGCTTCGAGGAGATCTTGTCGCCCAGACGCCGCATCACGTCGCCGTCCGGACCGATAAACACGATGCCGAGTTCACGGCAGAGGTCGGCGAATGCAGCGTGCTCCGCGACGAATCCCCAGCCCACCCAGACCGCATCAGCGCGCGCCAAGCCGAGCGCTCGCTCGAGCCGGCCGTAGTCCACGTAACTGCTCTTCACCTGTTGGGTGTCAGGATCGACAATCTCGGCGGGGCCGAGATGGACGGCCTCGTCCGCCTCACGCACAAAAAGGGAGTGCCGGTCGGGATCGGTGTAGAGCGCTATCGTGCACAGCGCAGTGCCGTGCTCCAGATTGAACTCGTGCGCCGCGTGGATAAATCGCATCGCGGCCTCACCGCGATTCACGATGGCCACGCGCTGAAATTCGTGTTGCATAAGGCCCCCGTTTCTGAAGACGTCACGGTCGATGAGACGCTTGCTCATACCATGACGAGCTGCGGCGACAGGATCGCCTGTAGCGCCTTCACCGGTTCGGTGTCGGCGCTGCCGGGGAGGGCTACCGTGCGGTAACCCGACAATGAAACGTAGCGGCGGCCCGCCGCATCCACGACCTCGGCGTCGAAGCTCGCCTGGCTTGGGTCGGGAGTCACGATGGTATAGAGGTGTCCCTCCGAATGTTCCGGTAAGCGCCACAGGCTGACGCGGTCGACATGACGAGGCAGTCCCATGGATCCTTGCTTGCTCATTTCCCATATCCCGGCCGACTGGAAGCAAAGTTCGATCAGCCTCGGAGCCATGAGCGTAGGACGCTCCGGCGGCTGATGATTCTCTGGGAGACCGGTGGCCATCAAACCGGTCATCCGGCTGCCTTCCTGCCATGCCCGCTCCAGCACCTGGTATGCCGGTCCGTGGAAGTAAACGCGGTAAATGTGTGAGGCCTCAAGAACAGGCTCAGCTGGCGATGCCGGCGGACTTCCAGTCGGGGGTTCGTTCGGCTTTCTTGTCAGCCGGACACGGCCCGTGAAGTGCGTAGTGACTTGCGGCTCCGCGTGAGTCGCCAGCGAGCGATGGCCGAGCAGGCGGCACTCCGCCAGGATCGCATCGCCTTGGGGACGGAACACTGTCTGAATGATGACCGTCCGCGGCTCGTTGCGATAGAACTTGAATGGCGCAAGGAAGTCCACGTTCTCAACCGCCTCGATATGCCAATCGGGTAAAAGCCATCGGGCGGCCTCGGCGAAAGCCTCGATGCCCATGACACCGGGCAGGACCGGCGTGCCGTCGATCTGGTGATCGTACAAGAACGGCTGTGCCGCCGGATCGAGCGTCGTTTCGACCGTAAGACCGTGCTCGAGACTCATGCCGGTCAAGACGCCAATCATCGGACCTTCGGGCAGCATCTCGTCCGGAGCCTGCAACCGGGTCGCGGCAGGGTCCAGTCCTCCCGTGACATCCCATTCGTTCAGCAGCACGCCCAGGCGCTGACCCACCACGATCTCACCGCAAGTGCCTCCAGCCGTCAGCTCGCGACGAATCAGCGGAATGCCGGCCTCCGGCGGGAGCATGTCGATGCCCGCCAACTCCATCATTTTGGGAATGGAGCCCCGTGTCGCCATACCGATGCCGCCCCAGGCGGTCCAGTCGATCGCAATGCCGCGCGTCTCCGGATGTGTGGTGCGGAAGCTGGATGTGATCTTGCAAAGCAGGTCATTCGCGGCGCTGTAATCTGCCTGTCCGCCATTGCCGAAGCGGCCGGCAACCGAGCTGAACGCCACCGTTGCGCCGAGCGGCGTGTCTCCGATGGCGTGCAGCAGATTAAACCACCCATCGCTCTTGACGTCGAAGACCAGATCGAACTCGTGAGCGTCCTTGTCAGGCAGGAAATGACTGCGCTCGATTCCGGCGGCGTGCAGCAGCACGTCGATGCGCCCGCTGCGCTTGCGGACCTCGCCGATCGCGGCGGACACAGCGTCGGCGTCCGTAAGATTGACGCTGAAGTAGTGCGCCGCCCCGCCGGCCGCCCGTACTGCCTCAATAGCGCTCGCGGCCGCCTGCGCGCGCTCCAACACCGCGAGTTCCTTCTCCACCAGCGCCGGCGTCGCGCGCTGGCCTCTCGCCTGAATGCGCGCGAACAGATCGCGCTTCAGGCCTTCTTTGTCGCTCACGAAGCGCTTCAGGTCGGGATTGTCGGCATCCGGCTCCGGCACGACGTCGAGCAAATAGAATGTGCCACCGGACGCCGCCGCCAGATCCGCAGTGATGGCCGAGACGATACTTCCCGCGGCGCCTGTAATCACGAACACGGTGTCGCGGTTGAGCGTCAGGCCGGGGTGCCCGTCGGCGGCAGGCTGTTCGTGCAGCCCGACCGTCCAACGCAGCCCCGCCTTATATCCGATCTCGATGGCGCCGGGATCGCGCAGGGTTTCTTCGATCAGGACGCGGGCGATGTCCGACGCCTCGCGCGCCGGCTCGAAATCGACTGCCTTAACGACCACGTCCATTCGCTCGCGTTTGTAAGTCTTCGCGAAACCAGTCACGGCGCCGCCGAGTGGAGCGCTTGCGCCGGCCGGATCATAGCCGTGTTGCCCGCCGAGCCGCGTCGCGGAAACGAGGAACGTCCCCTGCTTTGCAATCTGGTTGTAGAGGTCACGCATGACGCTGTAGAACAGTTTCACCCGCACGCGCAGCGCTTCATGCCACGCGTGAATGTCCATGTCGCGGATGCTTCCCTCGGGATCGAGGGCCGGCAGCCAATAGATCCCATGCACCGGACCCTCCGCGAGCCAGTTCATAAGGCAATTGGCCATGACGTCCGCATTTGGTCCGTCGTCGATAAGGAGGACTTCCACGCCGGACGCCCTCAGTTGCTCGACCAGCGCTTCCGAGACTCCGCCACGGTCCGGCATGACGATCACACGCATGCCAAGTTCGAGCTTCACGCCCGTCGCTTTGCACATCGCGAGCGGCGGCCGCAAGACCGGTATCGGCACGCGTCGCGGGATGCTGTTTGCGGCATCAAGGCTGGCCGGCGCCCGCCGATGCGCATTCGCGCCCGAACCCGAAGCTGGAGAATCCGGTCGCTTCTCAGTCGTGTGCTTCTCTTCTGCAACCGCTGCAGGAATCACAGCCGATTGCGGCTGCCGGTCGTGCGCGAACTTGATCACGTGGGCCAACGTGGGGAAATCGCGCAGCTTCATGGTCTCGTCGCGTGGAATATTGTAGGCCGCCCGCACCGAGGCAAACATCTCCGCTTGCTTCACGGTGTCGATGCCGAGGTCGGCTTCCAGGTCGAGGTCCAGATCCAACATCTCCCTGGGATACCCCGTCTTTTCCGACACGATCCCAAGCACCTTTGCGGTGATCGGATCATCTGCGGTGATCGGATCATCCGGGACAGCTTGCACTTTAGGAGCAGGTTCGATCGCAGGAACCGGGGCCTCGGCGCCACGCGAAGGCGTGCTCGCTGCTGCCAGGTCCGGGCGCTGTTCGCGGACGAAACGGATGACGTGGGCGAGAGTCGGATAGTCGCGCAGCTTGCGATTCTCGTCTCGCGGAATGTTGTATATCTCCCGTATGGCGGCGAACATCTCGGCCTGCTTGACCGTATCGACGCCGAGGTCGGCCTCGAGGTCGAGATCGAGGTCCAGCATGTCGCGAGGGTAGCCCGTCTTCTCCACCGCCAGTTCGAGGATTCGCTCCGTTACCGGATCACCCGCAGCCTCCGATTTTGCTGGCATGGGAGGCGCCGGCGCGGGAGGTGCGGCCAGGACCGTTGTGGGCGCGGCCGGCGCGGCGAGATCGGGCCGGCGCTCGTACACGAATCGGATCACATGAGCGAGCGTGGGAAAGTCGCGCAGTTTGATACTGTCGTCACGCGCGATGCCATAGGTCTCACGAACTGACGCGAACACTTCCGCCTGCTTGACGGTATCGACGCCCAGATCAGCCTCGAGGTCAAGGTCCAGATCGAGCATGTCGGGCGGATACCCCGTCTTCTCGGAGACCAGAGCGAGGATGCGCCCTTTCACGGGATCAGCCGGCGCGCTGGGCTGCGATTGCAGTGCAGGAGTTGAACTCACGGGAACCGGCGGCGGAACAGCAGCGGGCTGTCTGACCGCGGGAGACACCGGCGACTGATCGATGCTTGTGACGGGCGCTGCGCTGGGGACCCGGGCTGATGATGGCACGGGAGCCGGCGCGGCCTTGCTCTGCAAAGCCGTGGCGTGGACAATGGCTGGCGCGCCCTTGTCGGGCACTCGCAGGGTGCGCCGCACGACTTCGAGTTCAGCAACGGGATGACCCGCCACTCGGGCCAGCCACGTGTTCCAGGCTTGCGCATCGTCAATGCGATAGTCGTAGCCCAGAGCGCTGGGGCTGGGGCGCACGCTGCTCTTGGCGCGCACGCGGCGCAAGAGAGTCAGGCTGACTTGTGAACCGAAGCCCGCGCCGAGCCGCAGCGCGTACTCAATCGGGTACATGCCACCCTTGGACAGATTCAGCGGCCCGAGTTCGGGATCGACTTCTTTGAAGTTCGCCACCGGCGGGACGCATCCTGTTTCGAGCGCCTTCACGGCGACCACCTCTTCGATGCCGGTGGCCATGGCGTGCCCGGTGAATCCTTTGGTGTTGGCGATGACAATTTGATCGGCGACGGGGCCAAAGGCGCGGCGCAAGGCCTGGATCTCGGCGGAAGCGCTTCCGCCGCGAGCCGGCGTGTAAGTCTCATGCGAGACGAAGACCGTCTGCGGCGCGATCTCGCGGCGCCGGATGCCATGGCGCGCTTCGGCCTGGCTGATCAGGGTCTCCATCACCTGGCTGATGTGCTCCACGTCGAGCCGCGTGCCGTGGAAGGCGCTGTTGGCGGTGACCGAGCTCAACAGCTCACAGATCGGCCGGATTCCACGTTCGCGCGCGGCCTCGGCGCTCTCCACGATCAACGAGGCGGCGCCCATGCCGACAATCATGCCGTGACGACGGCGGTCGAATGGAATCGCTGCATCCTCGACGACCTCGTCGGTGGCGGCTGCGCCCGTCGCCAGAAAGCCCGCGCCCATCCACTCCATCAGGTCGTCAGACGTAACGTCGTCAGCCGAGACCACGATCACGCGGCGGCAGCGTCCGGCAGTGATCCAGTCCTGGGCAAGACCCAGACCTTGTGATGTGCTCGCGCACGCCGCGTTGATCTGCGTATTGGGCCCGCGCGCCCCGATGAATTCGGCGAATTGCGAATGACCCATGGAGAGGATTCGGAACAGGAAGCGGCGATCGAATGTGTACCCGTCGCGTTCGAGTCCGGTTCGCAGTTCGCTGATGCGCCGATCGAGCTCATGCACCAGAACAGAATGGCCATTATCTCCGACAGCGCGATCGCGCAGGCTCTCGAGCATGGTCAATTGCTCGCGGCGCGCCATATCGTCGCGATGGCGGGCAATCTCCTGGGCGAACGAGTTGTAACCCGGGAAGGCCGAGGCAAAAATGACGCCGGTATCGTCGCGCAGCGCCTCAGGCAAGCCCCAACGCTCGGGCAACTGGGTGCCTTTGCTTGTCGTCTTGTAGCGCATGATCAGCGGAATGCCGGCGTCGCGCAGAGCGTCGATGCCTGAGGCGATCGCGAGGCGCGTCACGCGATCGAGCGCGGCCACACGCTCCGCAGAGACACCGAATTCGCTCTCCAGATCGAGGATGCCGCCGCGAGCCGCCAGCTTGATCACATCCTGCAGACTGCTGATCGATTCGAAGGTGGGACCGCCATTCTCGCTCTTCACGAGCCGCGTGATGTGCTTGTCAAGCATGGCGCGGCGCAACCGGGTGGGAATCACGTCGATGAACTGGTCACCGCGGAGAATGCGGCTGATGTTGGCGTCGTCGAACACATGCTCGGTCCCGGGCAGCCCCAGCGCCGCTCCCGTGATCGTAACCGGCGCAGGTGACGGGGCGCGCGCACCGCCGTAGATCTCCCAACCACGTTCGAGAACATTGGCAAAGAAGTGTCCGAGCTCGGCATATCGATCGTCGTTTTGCGGTGCCCCACGAGGGGCTTCGCCCTTTGAAACCGGGGGATCTGCCACGAGCAGGGTGGGATTACCGATGCTTGCGGGCAAGGCCGAAATTGAGATCGCCGGCTCTCTGGCCGTCGACCGTTGATCTGGCATTTCGATCCGCGTCCCCCGGCCCAGTCCGGCAGCATAAAGCCCGCAAAGGGCCTGGTTGAATGCCGCAGCGTCATCGGACTTGGGATGATTCGTAAATAGCGATACCACATCGCCGTGTTCGCCGAGCACGTCGTCCGCAAAGCCCTGCAGGGCCTTTTTCGGGCCGACTTCGACGAACACCCGCGCGCCCGCCTCGTAGAGAGTCTGCAGGCCCTTCACGAACTGGACCGGCGAAGCGACTTGGCGTGAGAGAATGTCGAGCATCTGGGGCACGACGCCAGGTCCCGTGGGATAGAAATCGCCGCTGACGTTGGCGACGGTAGGAACGCGCGGCGCTGCCAGATGCAGGCGCTCCAGCGTGCGCCGCAAGGGCTCGCTCGCCGGAGCCACAATCGACGTGTGGAATGCATGGCTGACTGGCAGCGCCACCGCGTTGTAGCCCTCCTTCTCAAAGACCTTCATGGCTTCCTCGACAGCCTTGCTCGCCCCACCGATCACCGCCTGACTGTTGCTGTTGATGTTGGCAATCACCACGTAACTGTCGATCGTCTGGAGGAGGCGCTCGATCTCGCTCAGCGGCGCAAAGACTGCCGCCATCTTCCCATTGTCTTCCATGGAGACGCGGGTCATTTCGCGGCCGCGCGCGCTGACGGCTTCGAGCGCGTCGGCGAACGGCAGTCCACCGGCGGCAACCAGGGCGCCGTACTCACCCAGGCTGTGACCCATCGTCATGTCCGGCTGAACGCCGTAAGCGGCCAGCAGCCGGGTGAGTGCGAGGTCGGTGGCCAGCACGGCGGGCTGAGTGATGGCGGTCTGGCGCAGATCCTCCTCGGCCTTGGCGACGGCGTCACTGTTGCCGTGATCGACGAAAATGAACTCGCTGAGCGGCTTTCCGAGCAACGGGGTCATCACGTGATCCGCTTCGGCAAAGGCCTCCGCTACGATCGGTTCCGTGGCCCGAAGTTTCTTCAGCATGTTCACGTACTGCGATCCTTGGCCCGTATAGAGAAAGGCGACTTTGGCAGCCGGTCCACTTCCGCGGAAAATGCCCTGCGCGCGCAGGGCTTTCCACATTGCGGGCTGATTGGTGGTGATTGCCTTCAAGGCTTTGGCGGCTCTCTCTGCGAGTTCGGCCGCGTCGCCGTAGTCGATCGCCACGCGCTCCGGCGCGCGCAGGTCCGATTCAGCCGGAGCGGCCGGGGCGGGCGCCTGGCCACCCGCCGCGGCCTTCCGGACGGCGCTCAGCCGTTCGATCAGCTCCGCGTCCGACCCGGCGCCGACCACCAGCGCACCGCGCAGCGGCTGCTTTGAGGAAGATTCAGACTGGGACGCGTGTAAGGCTTCATGTGCCTGCAAACCGCCGCCGTCCGTCCCCGCGGCCGGCACCTGGGTCACGGCGATCGAACGCTTGCCGTTTCCGTTCAATCTGTGCGGGATGTATTCCTCGAGGACGGCGTGGAAATTCGTGCCCCCGAAACCGAAGGCGCTGACACCGGCGCGGCGTACTCCATCCGCGGCCGCGCTCCACGGTTTGAGCTCGGTGTTCACGTAGAGCGGCGATTTGGCGAAGTCGATGTCCGGATTGGGATGCTCGAAGTGAATGCTCGGCGGAAGCACTTTGTCGCGGAGCGCCAGAGTGGTCTTCAGAACGCCCGCAGCTCCGGCGGCCCCCTTGAGATGTCCGATGTTTGACTTGACTGAGCCGAGAGCTATCGAACCAGCAGGGAGGTGAAACTCCCTGAGCACATCGGTCATGCTGTTCACTTCCACCACGTCGCCCACTTTGGTCGACGTGCCGTGGCCCTCGATCAGCGTCGCCGTGGCAGGCGAGAGTCCGGCATTCTCCCAGGCCCGTTCTAGGCAGAACTTCTGACCGACGGGATTCGGCGCCGTGATGCCCTTCCCCTTGCCGTCGCTCGATGCGCCCATTCCGCGCAGCACGGCGTAGATCTTGTCGCCGTCGCGCTCAGCGTCGGCCAGACGCTTCATTAAGAAGACAGCGGCGCCTTCGCCCATAACAAAACCGTCGGCCCCTTCGGCGTAGGGGCGCGTTCCGGTTGCCGAGAGCGCGCCGATCTTGCAGAACTTGATGAAGGACGACGCGCCCATGTTGCGGTCGATTCCACCCGTAATCGCCACATCATAGTCGTTCTGGATCAGTCCCTCAGCCGCCGAACTGATGGCCGCCATGGCCGAAGCACATGCTGCATCGGTTGTGAAGTTGGGGCCATGAAAGTTGTAGAGATTTGCGATGCGCCCGGCCATGCAGTTCGACAATTCGCCGGGCATGCTGTCTTCCGTAATCTCCGGCAGAAGCTTGGCAATCCGCTGGTGCAATTCGCGGCTAATGTCGCGCCTCACCGCCTCCGGCAGCGCCGTGAAACTGGCGCTTTCCTCCAGCTCACGAGCATACTCGGGAAAGTAGACGCGCAGGGCCGTGACGTAGTGCCTTTCCCCGGCCATGGCCATTCCGAGGATCACCGCCGTGCGGTCCGGGTTCAACGGCCGCTGGGGGTACCCGTAGTCGTTCAAGGCCTCGCGCGTGCAGGCGATGGCCCATTTATGCGCGTCGTCCATGGCGGCGACCACGCGCGGCGGCAGCGCCAGACGCCACTTCATAGGATCCCAGTCGAATTCGCGCACCCAGCCGCCGATTTTCGAGTAGCTCTTATCAGGCGCATTCGGATCGGAATCGTAGTAGAGCGCCGGGTCCCAGCGGTCGGGCGTAATCTCGCTAATGCTGTAGCGCCCGTTCTTTACGTTGTCCCAGAACGCCGCCACGTTCGGCGCATCGGGCAGGACCGCACCGACTCCTACAATGGCAATGGCTCGATAAGCGGTATCTTCCATGATGATCCTCCTGTCGAACAATGGGGGCGACCATGACGATCGCCCGATCTTGCGTAGGGGCGGGCCTTCTGCCTGCCCAGAGCGGCCCCACAGGGTCGCCCCTCCGAGTCAGGCTGCGGCCCCGGCGATCTTGGCGGCGCGGCCGTAGATGACGTCACTGAGGTAATCCATATCGGAAACCAGACCCACCTGTGCGCGGTGCACGGAAGGTAGTCCCAAGGCTGCTTCGAAAGCGGGCATCTCAACGTCGCTCACGCCGCCCGCTCCGCAGATCCAACAGAGACCTTCTTCGGCGACCTTCAGCGCCGCTTCGCGCGCGAAAATCCGCGCCAGCGCAGCCAGGCTCAAACCGTCGAAGCGCGTGTTGCCCTTCTCATTTAACTTGCCGTCGGCCATCAGGGCCGCGCGGCGCGCGAGACTTCCCGCGCATTCCGCGTAAGCGATTAATTCCCCGAGGCGCAGCAAGATGTGCTGGTAGCGCGTCAGCCGGGCCACACGCGCTTTTTCCATCACTTCCGCGAGAGCGTGCAGCGCCAGCGCCGCGGTGTTGGCGCCGACTTCGGGATGAGGATGTTGGGTGTGCAAGGATTCGAATTGCCGGGCCTGGTTGTGGTAGTGCTCGCCGCGTGTCTTCAGGTGAAGCTGCCAGCGATCGCGGCTGATGGTCATTTCCATGATTTCGGAGGTGCCTTCGTAGATCGTCGTGATGCGCACGTCTCGCTTGATCTTCTCGACCATGTACTCGTGCGTATATCCGTAGCCCCCAAGTGCCTGGATGCTGGCGTCGGCGGCCCGATTGCCGGCTTCAGTCGCCATGTACTTGGCAATGGCGCCTTCGGTGTTCAGACTGCCTTCGCCGGCGTCGATCCGCTCCGCCGTTTCTTCGATGTAAGCGCGTGCGGCTTCGAGCCGCGCCACGTTCGGGACGATCAGCTTGTGCGTATAACCCTGCTTCTCGGAAAGCGGCGATCCGGCCTGAATGCGCTTGGTGGAATAGGGAATGGCTCGATCGAGCGCGGCCCAGCCGGCGCCCAGCCCAAAGGCCGCCACCATCAGGCGGGTATATCCGAATACAGCCTGCGCCTGGAGCAGTCCCTGGCCTTCCACCCCGCCGATAAGCCGGTCGGCGTCAACATAAACGTCGGTGAGCGACAAGGCTGCGGTGTTGCTCAGCCGGATGCCGTGCTTGTCTTCAGGTTCGTCATGAGTGAATCCCGGCGCGCCCTGCTCCACCACGAACCAGCTCGGCCCGCCTGGCGTATTGGCCAGGACGCTGTAGGCGCCGGCGATGCCGCCGTTTGAAATCCACTGCTTGCTGCCGTTAATTTTGTAGCCGATGGTGCGGCCGTTCTCAATCACCGGGTCTGCGGTGGTCTTCAGGGCTCCCAAGTCGCTTCCCGCCTCAGGCTCGGTGGCGCCGTATGCGAACAGCAGTCCTTCTTCTGCGATCCGTGTCAGCCAAACCTTCTTCTGCTCGGGCGTCGCACCCACGGTGATGGGATCGCTTCCGAGGAACGTCGCCAGCACCGAGGTGGCGACGCCGAGATCAATGCGCGCCATCTCTTCGCAGATCACGTAGACGTCGAACGCGCCGCCGCCGAATCCGCCAAACTCCTCGGGAATAAACAGAAGCTGGATGCCGAGCTTGTCCGGGCTGCACATGTGCCGGACGACATCGAGCGGGCACTCGTCGCGGGCATCGAGCTCTTGAAGAGTCTCGTCAGGCAACTGCTTCTTCGCGAAGTCTTTGAGGGCCTTGATGCTGGCCTTGAGCGTCTTCTTCGTAATCATGGTTACCTCTGTTACCGCAAATGGCCCGCGTGACGCGGGCATTGAAGCCTGGAGCCCGCTTTAGCCGCGAGTACCGGCGGCACTGGCCTTGCCACCACTCACCTCTTTGACCCTCTCCGTCATCTCTGGCAGGAATTCCAGAATGTCGTCCACGATTCCTATGTCAGCCACCTGGAAGATGGGTGCCCTGGGGTTCTTGTTGATGGCGACGATCAGCGGATTGCCCTTGATGCCCGCGAGGTGCTGGAATGATCCGCTGATCCCGCAGGCGAGATAGACTTTCGGCTTCACCGTCTGGCCCGACGAACCGACCTGTCGCGACTTGGGCAGCCACTTGGCGTCAACAACCGGCCGCGAGCAGCTCACGGCGGCGCCCAGGGCTTCGGCCAATTCCTCGGCGATACCTATATTGTCTTTGTCCTGGATGCCGCGCCCGATCGACACCAGAACCTGGTGCTTGGTGATGTCCACGTCGCCCGACTCGGCGACGATCGTCTCGATATAACGGCGTCCGGACTCGAGAGCGCCGGCCTCGGATGATTTGTCCACGACGGTTCCATTTACCGGCGCGTTTTCGAGAGCCTTGAACGACCCCGGACGAATGGTGATCGCCGCGCCTGTCGAAACATCGCAGCGGACGTGAGCGCTGACCTGTCCACCAAACTCCTGGCGGATCACGTTGAGACACTTTCCCTCGACCCCGTCGATGCCCACCGCGTCGGAGACAAACGCGGCGTTCAGCTTTATCGAGAGGCCGGGCCCGAGATCGATTCCGAAGTGGTCGTGTGGCAGGAGCACGATGCTGCCGGCGGGCAGCACCCGGACCAGCGCCTTGCGGACTAGTTCAGCATTGGGATAGGCAAGATTCTCGCCGCTGATCTTCCAGATCTCGGCGTACGAAGGCCGAATCGCTTCACAAACGGCGTCAAGTTCGGCAGCAAAGCCCGTAACAATGGCCGTAGGAGAAGCCGCCGGATCGATCGTGCGGGCCGCTGCCGCGAGCTCCAGCGCGGAATCATCGGCCACGCCGTTCTTGTGCGTAATGTAAGTGAAGACGCGCGCCATTAGTTCAAACCTCCTCGGGCTTTCATCAGCTCGACGACTTTGTCGATGTTTTCTTCCCGGCTGCCCTGCAGGATTTCGGCCCCTTTGCCGAGCGTGGGCACGAAGTAGTCCGTTCGCGTCACCTTCGCGCCGGCTGCGCCGGCCCCGCCTGCGTCAATGCCCAAATCGGAGGCGCCGAACGAGGGAATCTCGATCGCGGCCACCTGCCGGATGCCCTTCATGCCGACGTAGCGCGGTTCATTGATGCCCGTCTGGATGGAGAGCACGCAAGGCAGATCGATCTCGCTGACCTCTTTATTTCCGCCTTCGACTTCGCGGCTGATTTTGAGCTTGTTGCCTTCAAGGACTTCAAGCGAAGTCACCAGCGAAGCAAACGGAACGTCGAGCAGGGCGGCAAGCATCCCGCCGACCTGTGCCGCGCCGTCGTCGGCCTGAACGCCAGTCAGAATGAGATCGTAATGGTTCTTCTGAACATAGGCCTTTAGGATCGTCGCGATGCCTCTGCCGTCGGAGCCGTTGAAGGCGCCGTCGGAAATCAGCACTCCCTGCTTCGCGCCCATGGCCATCTCGCGGCGCAGCACCTCTTCGTCGTCCTCGCCGCCCACCGTCGCCACCGTGACGCTTCCGCCCGCCTTGGCGACAATTTGCAGCGCCTCTTCCACGGCATAGTTGTCCGGCTCATTGATCGAATAGACCAGGTCGTCGCGATCAATGTCGTTTCCGTCGAGTTGTATCTCGTTCTCCGAGGTGTCGGGTACTCTTTTGACGCAAACCAGGATTTCCACGCTCCCACTCCTTTTTTTTCGTTGCCCGGGCAGCCTGCCCGCCTTTTATCCTTCATCCCCACTGACACGACCGCCTTACTTTGAACCTCATGAAACCTGCGCGAGCCGAGCGCTCGCGACCTCCGTTTGTGTTCTTGTTTGTTCGCGCACCATCTGCTGATCGACCAGTTCCGCCAGATCGATGGCGGTCATCCTTCCTTCGAGACCGGCGACCTTGATGGCGTCCTCGATGTTCACCATGCAGAACGGGCACGCCGTCACGATCACGTTCGCTCCGGCCTCGGCCGCCATCTGGACCCGCTTCACGCCCATACGCTCGTCTTCCTTGGGCTCGTAGAACAACATCAGCCCGCCGCCTCCGCAGCAGAACGATCGATCGCGGCAGCGGCTCATCTCGACGCGCTTCAAACCGGGTATCGCGTCCAGCACGTCGCGAGGATCGTCATAAACCTGGTTGTGGCGGCCGAGGTAGCAGGGATCGTGATAGGTGTAAACACTGTCCGGATTCTCGATCGGGTTGAGCTTGATCCTGCCAGACTTCACGTCGCGGGCGATCACCTGGCTGATGTGGTCCACCGGCGGAAGATCCTTATAGTCGTGCTTCAAAGCGTTGAGGGCGTGCGGGTCGGCCGTAACAATGTGCCTGGCGCCGGACGCTTTGATCGCCTCCACGTTGGCGTCGCGCAAGGCCATGAACAGCGTCTCTTCGCCGAAGCGCCGCACCTCATGACCGCTGTCTTTTTCGGCCGCGCCGAGGATTCCGAAATTCTCGCCGGTGCGGTTGAGAATCCGCGCCGTGGCCCGTCCGATCGCCTGGATGCGATCGTCGTAGGAGGTGATGCTGTCGACGAAATACAGGGTCTCCGCGGCACCATTGCCATTGCCGGCGAGGACCTTCACCTTGCAGGACTGCTGGAAATCGACGGCTTTCGTCCAGTCGGCCCGCTTCTTGTCGGGCTTGCCGTAAGGATTACCGCGGCTTTCGAGCGCCTTGAGCGGCTTTTGCAGACTCTGCGGCACGTTCCCGTCATCGATCATGCCCCGCCGCAGATCGACGATCTTGTCGATGTATTCGACCAGCAGCGGGCATTCCTCTTCGCACGCACCGCAGGTGGTGCAGGACCATATTTCGTCTTCGGAGTAAATCCCGCCGATCAGCGGCGTACCGTTGCCTGCTTTACCGAAGAGCGGGTGGTGCTCGAAGCTGTAGTTTCTCGCCTTAATGGTAATGAACCGGGGCGAGAGCGGCCTGCCGACGGCGTTCGCGGGGCAGTTATCCGTGCAGCGCCCGCAGTCGGCGCAGGAGTAGAAATCAACCATGTGCTTCCAGGTGAAATCCTGGAATGTTTTCACGCCGAACGATTTCACCTGGTCCAACTGCTCGTCGGCCACGCCCCAGCGCACCGGCTTAAGCGTTCCGCGGTCGAGCTTGGCGAAGTAGACGTTGAACAGCGACGTGATCACGTGAAAGTGCTTGCCGAGCGGCAGGAAGCAGAGAAACGCGAAGAACGTCAGCTCGTGAACGAGATAAGCCGCGAGGTGCAGACTCGCGAGCAGCGGCAGCGGGACTGAGATCAGGGCATTTTTGAAGAGCCAGGCCAGCGTCAGCGGAAGGACTGCTTCCGCGGTCTGACCCTGCTGAATCTGAGACGCGGCCTGGCTCGCTTCGAACAAGCTCTCCGAGAGCATCAGCGTCCCGATCAATCCGAGGACCAACAGCGCCTCAGCCGTGTGGTCCTTACCATACTTTGCCGGGACGGCATAGCGCGCGGGCTTGAAAATGCCGCGGCGAATGGCAGCGATCAGCACTGCGATGAACACCAGCGTCGAAGCATAATCCTTAACATGGTTGTACAATCGCCCGATCGCTCCCGAGAATCCTGGCATCACAAAGTGATCGGAAATACCGAGCAGGATTAGAGAGAGGGATCGGACCGCCAGCACCAGGAATCCGGCGAAGATGACGATGTGCAACCCGCCAGCGCCGAAGTATCGCGGCTGTTTCCACTGGCCCAACCAGATTTTCAGGACGCGTTTGATCCTGGCTGAAGCATGATCGAGGCGGAAATCAGGCGCTGCCCCTAATAGCGGCACTAGTCGTCTCGCGATGATGTAACCGAAGAGGGTGAGGCTCAGAATGGGGATGATCAGGAACAGGACTCGTCCGGGGACGATTCCGTACGCTGCTTGCGAGGGCGATGGAAGACCTAGCATGTGCACGATCTCCTTCGCAGAGCCATGCTGCGGGGCGGGCTTGCGAAATTCTTGTTTAAACAACTAAGCATCGCCGGCTTCCTCCAAGCCAAAAGCCCGAGCACTCGTCGATGAAGCTAATGTTAGTGGCGCGATTATCGGCTTGGTGTGATGAACGTCACCCCGTATTGTGGCGTAAGGCACCGGCTTCCAATCCACGCTTAACTTATTGAATTCATTACGCAAATAAAGTTTCTCATTTGTCTCTCTTTTTCCCACGGTCCCAGGCGGGCAGAGTAGCCTCCAAGCGTGCCCGAAACCGGCACCGGAATGAGACCATGAAACGAAGCCTGGAGCCGAACTTACAAAGCTCGCAATGTTGCGCGCGCCGCCGTTTGTAAGTTCGGAGTCTAGCCTACTGTTCACAGCCTACATGTTCAGCGTCTTGGCGAATAACAGGCGAAAACGAGGTCGATTTTCGACAAAAGAAGCTGAGAGCCCTTTAGAATCAACAAAACGCGCCCGAAAAGGGGCAAAAACGAAGCTGAGCGAAGCTGAGAAACCTCCTCCGGGTGAACGACGAGAGACCACAAGCACCCGCGGTCCCGTCTGCGCGGCGTTCCTACGGCTGGGGCGCCGGGCGGGCTTGATCGCCCACGCCGAACTGAGACACTACCGCGGGTTCCGCGGGTTGAGATCACTTTACCTACCGACCGGTCGGATGGTATAGTTATCTGATCATGAGATGATGCGAAAGGGACGACGATAATGAAAAAGACCGGCGCGGCGATCCTTTGGGAATGCCTGGAGCGCGAGGGCGTCCAGCACGTGTTCGGATATCCGGGCGGCGCGATCCTGCCCGCTTATGACGCGCTGAAGCACAGCTCGATCCACCACGTACTGGTGCGCCACGAGCAGGGCGCCACTCACATGGCGGACGGATACGCGCGGGCCAGCGGACGTGTAGGGGTGGCCGTCGCAACTTCGGGGCCGGGGGCGACCAACATGGTTACCGGCATCGCCACTGCCATGCTCGATTCGTCGCCGATTGTCTGCATCACGGGCCAGGTGGGCGGCAAGTTGATTGGCTCCGACGCTTTTCAGGAGACCGACATCACCGGCGTCACGCTTCCCATCACCAAGCACAACTACCTGGTGACCCGGCCGGACGAACTCGCGCGCACGCTCCGCGAAGCATTTTACGTGGCGCGCTCCGGACGTCCAGGACCGGTGCTGGTGGACATCACCAAGGACGCGCAACAGTCGTCTTGCGAATTCGACTGGGATGCGGCGCGGCCACAGCTACCGGGCTACCGTCCCGATCTCTCGCCGACTCCAAAAGAGTACGCGCAGGCGCTCGAGCTGATCCAAAACGCCAGGCGCCCGGTGATCCTCGCCGGTCACGGCATCCTCGTCTCCGGCGCCATGCGCGAGATTCGCGAGCTTGCCGACCGCACCGGCATTCCTGTGGCCATGACGCTGCTCGGTCTCGGAGCCTTGCCCGCCTCCCACCCGCTGAATCTCGGCATGATGGGTATGCACGGCGAGGCCTGGGTGAATCACACCATCCAGGACGCCGACCTGCTGATCGCCGTGGGCATGCGCTTTGACGACCGCGTCACCGGCAGCCTGAAAACCTACGCGCCAACTGCCAAGAAGATCCACCTCGATATCGATCCCGCCGAGATCAACAAGAACGTCAAGGTGGACGTGGCGCTGATCGGCGACGTGCGCGAAGTCCTGCGCGAGCTGCTGCCCCAGATCCAGGCCGCCGATTGCGGCGAGTGGCGCGACCATATCGACCGGCTGAAGGGCGACTCGGCGGTGCGCGACATCCAGAACCTGCCGGACACCGGCCATCTCTACGCGGCGCACGTGATCAACGACCTGTGGCGCGAGACCCGGGACGCCCAGACGGTGGTGGTTACTGACGTAGGCCAGCATCAGATGTGGGAAGCCCAGTACTACAAGCACGACCAGCCGTACTCGCTCATCACCTCCGGCGGCCTCGGCACCATGGGATTCGCCCTGCCGGCAGCCATCGGAGCCAAAGTAGCGCGTCCCGATGCCGAGATATGGGTGGTGGTCGGCGACGGCGGATTCCAGATGACCATGGCGGAGCTCGCCACGGTGGTGCAGGAGAATCTCAACATCAACATCGCCATCATTAATAACGGCTATCTCGGCATGGTTCGCCAGTGGCAGGAGTTCTTCTACGAACGCAATTACGCGGCTACGCCCCTGCTGAATCCCGATTTCGTGAAATTGGCGGAGGCTTACGGCATCCGCAGCCTGGCGGTGAAAGAGCGCGCCGGGGTGATTCCGGCAGTGCAGGCGGCGCGCCGGCACGACGGTCCGATGCTGATCGAGTTCAAGGTCGAGCAGGAAGACTCCGTCTACCCCATGGTGGCAGCCGGAGCCGCGCTGCACGAGATGATCCGCCGGCCGAATCCCCTGGAGGAAACGGCGGCGGACGAGTAATTCCCATCCGCAGATTGCGCAGATTACACAGATTCATTGACTGGGAAAAGGAGAAGGCTAACCATTCCAGGCGTTGACGCCGCTCTTAAAGGGTCCCCCGTTCGACCGGCCCGGTTGGCGAACGGGACGAGAATAGGCGAGATCAGGATGCATTTTTCTTGAAGTGCAAAAATCTGTGTAATCTGCGTAATCTGCGGATTGATGGCAGGAAATTATGATGAATACGTTCGTCGTATACGTGGAAAACAAGCCGGGCGTGCTGACGCGCGTGGCGTCGCTGTTTCGCCGCCGCGCCTTCAATATTGACTCGCTGACCGTCGGGCGCACCGAGAAGCCCGAGGTCTCGCGCATGACCATTACCGCGGACGCCGATCCGGACCAGGCGCGCCGCATTGAGGCCAACCTGTACAAGCTGGTCAACGTGCTGCTGGTGGAGAACGTCACCCAGGAGGCCACTATCGTGCGTGACCTGGCCATGATCAAGGTCGCGGTCCAACAGGAGGAACGGTCTCACGTCCTGGAGCTGGCGGGTGTCTTTCGCGCCCGAGTGGTGGACGTGTCGCCGGAGTCGCTCATCATCGAGATCACGGGCGCCGAGGACAAGATCGACGGCCTGCTCGATGTTCTGCGCCCGTACGGCGTGCTGGAAATGGTGCGCACCGGGATCGTAGCCATGCGGCGCGGCAAGAAATCCGGCGCCTCTGCGGTGGCCACGAACGGCGAAGCCAACGGAGCGTCGGTGCTCGCTATAGAAGATGACGCTTCCCAGTCGGTTTAAACCCGATCCAAGTTGGCGCGGGCGTAGCGCAGCGCTCGCACGTCAAGGGCTGCGGCTTCTGACTATCTTGTAGGTTTTTGTAGGAAGTTCGGAACATCCGACGGGCCAAATAAAAGGGCCGCAAAGCTGAAGACCGGCCTTACGCTACATTCGCTCCTGGGCCCTCAGCTGGCCAAACACTTCTCCCCTTTGATAACCGGAGTAACCCCCTGCCGGCGACATCACAAGGATCTCTCCTTTCGCGGTCCGCTCGATGCGACGAATGACGAGGAGCTCTCCGAACGCCTGGTGATACCACTCTAGTTCCCGACTCCGTGCTGCGGGCTCCCTACTCCGGCTATAATCATTGATTTCCGATGGAGCGCGAGCCCGCAGGCAGCGGCAGCCGCCTGCGGCGCATCGGACTTTCTGGACTTGCTGCGCGGAATCCGTAATCAGTGGAGATAAGGTGAATTCGTTGCACACTCGACGTGTATCGGCGGTACTGCTCGCTGCTTTGGCTTGCCTATCGACAGGACTCGTCGCGCGAGCGGCGGGACAGGCTGGCGGCGCCACCTCGGTGCTGTCCGCCGACAGCTTCACCTTCGCTGCTGAGCCCGTCGGTACTCCTGGCCCGGCGCAGACCCTGACTCTCACCAACACGGGCGGCGCGGACCTCAATATCGTGAGCATCGCCATTGTCGGACCCGATTTTTCCCAAAGCAACACGTGCGGCAACTTGGTTGCCGCCGGCGCAAGCTGTTCCATCGATCTCATCTTCGATCCGATCGCTTTCGGTACCCGCGGCGGAAGCATGATCATCACCTCAAATGCCAGCGACAGTCCGCAGACCGTGAAACTCGTAGGCACGGGGATGGGGCCCGCCGCGAAGCTCTCGACGGGGGCGCTCAGTTTTTCGAGCCAGCTGGTGACCACCACCAGCGCGCCGCAGACCGTGGTGCTCTCCAACACGGGCGACGAACCGCTCGCGATCTCCACCATCCTTGTGACCGGGCCTTTTAGCAGCACCGACACCTGCCTCTCGGCCGAGGTGAGCGCCGGAGACACCTGCTCGATCGACGTCTACTTCACGCCCGTCGCCGGGGGAGCCGCAACGGGCACGATCACGATCATGGACAACGCCTATCCGGTCACCCAGACGATCGCCCTCAGCGGCACCGGCGCAGATTTTGCCTTGTCCTTGTCTCCGACCTCCAACTCCACGACCGCCGGCTCGACCGCCGACTACACCGTCTCGGTGACGCCCACGGGAGGCTTCTCAGGAACTGTCGCCCTGGATTGCAGCGGGCTGACGGCAGGGGTCAGCTGCAGCTTCTCTCCGGCGAGCCTCACGGTAGGCGGAACCAGCGCAGCCACGTCCATCCTCACCGTATCGACAACCGCCTCCGGCACCGCATTGCCAACCGGCAAGTCGAGGCCAATTCTTCCCTTCGGGCTCCGAATCCGGCCGCTTGGGCTGTGGACTCTCCTGTTGCTGGGGCTCTGCGGGCTGATTGCCGTTCGCCGGGCTCGCGGGCGATGGGCCCTCGCATTCGGCGCCGCGATAGCGTTGCTCCTGGGCGCATTGATAATGCCCGGCTGCGGAGGATCGAAGACTACGACGACGATGGTCACGACCGCAGACACCTACCGCTTCGTCGTCAGTGGAACTACATCCGCAGGGCCGAATACGATTCAGGGCACCGCGTACTTTACGTTGGTCGTGAATTAGGTCAAGGCGTGCGGCCCCGCCGTATTTCCCAGCCCCTAACAGGCTGCGGACCCCTCGCTCTGCTTCAGGGCAGGCTCTACAAAACGGGTGCGCACAATGGGCACTGGGCGGCGTGGCACAGGTGGCTAAACCCTCAACATGCGCTATGATGAGCCTCGGGCGTGAGCGCAATTTCCAAAACACAAGTCGACTTGCTCGGAGAACGGCTCAGAAGGGGAGACGTTTCCGACGAAGATCTTAGGCGGCTTGACAGTTACGGAAGTTTGATGAGTGGGAGCGCGAGTTCGCTCATGACGCACGCCTCAAACTCGAGCTGGTACCTGAACGACCGCGGTATTCAGCACGAAGTCGTGATACTGGATGCGCCAGACGAAGAGGCCCTGCGGCACACGCATGGTCGCTATATTTCAAGGCTCTCGCGGAGCTGGTGGAAGATCTTGCAACGTCGCAGTAGCTGACTGACCGCGCCACGACATGTCACCAACCCGGCAGACTGGTCTAAGAGTACGGAGACCTTCGGTCGGACACAACGGGGCTTTTCGCCTAACCGTGTGGGTAGATACAGGCGCGGACCTAGTTTTCGTGCCGCGGTATTTTCAGGCCCGTAGCGAAAAGCTGTGGCAAATTCAAGGAGAAGACATGCCAACCACTCCGAATTCTATCGAATCATGCCGAGGGTCAGACGCTCGTTCCGTCAGCTTCATCGTACTGTTGCTATCGTTCCTGATCGTTGCGAGCGCACCTCTGCCGGCCCAAACGTACTCCTTCTCGGTGCTGCATGCCTTCAGCGGAAAGCCTGATGGCGCTAGTCCCGAGGCGAGTTTGCTCCGGGATCGGGCGGGGAACCTGTACGGAACGACCTACGCCGGCGGTACAAACGGCGTCGGATCAGTATTCAAACTGACGCCTACGGGAACGGAGAGCGTCCCGTACAGCTTCTGCTCGGGACCCCACTGCTCCGACGGAGAGGAGCCGGCAGCAGGACTAATAACGGACCAGGCCGGCAATTTCTATGGCACCACCGAGTCGGGCGGCGGCTCCGCGTCGGGCGGAGTGGTATTCAAGCTGACCCCGGCGGGAGCGGAAACCGTTCTCTACACGTTCACGGGCGGAACGGGCGGCAATAAGCCACTTGCTCCCGTTATCAGGGACGCCACAGGCCATCTTTACGGTACGACCTATTCGGCAAGCGGTCACACCGGCAGTGGAGTGGTTTTCGAGATTACCTCTCCGGGGCACGAGAGTGTTCTCCACACCTTCGGAACTTTTCCCGACGGGATTGGCCCCAGTGCGGGCTTGCTCGAGGATTCTAATGGGAATCTCTTCGGGACCACCACGTACGGCGGCGAAACCCCAAAGGGCGTCCAGGCCGACGGAACTGTGTTTGAGATCGATTCGACCGATCACGAGAGTGTGCTCTACAACTTTTGCAGCGCTAGTGGCACCAACCCCTGCGCTGACGGCAAGTACCCTGAAGCAGGGCTCTTAATGGACCAAGACGGTAATCTCTACGGCACCACCAGCAGTGGGGGTGTCAATGATCTCGGAGTGGTGTTCAAACTAGCCCCGCCCGCGTCGCCGTCCGGATTATGGAATGAGACTGTGCTCTACAACTTCTGTAACGTGCATCCTTCCTGCACTGATGGCAGAACGCCCCTTGCGGGGCTGGCGATGGACCGAGAGGGCAATTTCTATGGCACGACAAGATACGGCGGCGGCGTGGGAAGTTCGGGTTATGGCGTGGTCTTCAAACTCGATCTACTCGGAAATTACACCGTGCTCTACGCCTTTACGCACGGAACTGACGGCGCGTATCCGCTCGCGGGCGTCATTCTGGACTCTGCGGGAAACCTGTACGGCACAACCTACCAAGGGGGCCATCTGAGCGCCTGCTCGGGGGCAGGGTGCGGCACGGTGTTCAAGCTGACGCTTAACAAGGAACTTCCATAGAGGGGGCAGTGTCTGAATTTGTGGTGCAGGCATCTTGCTCGCCTTGTGCCCAAAAGCACGCTGGGAAGCGTGCACCACAAACTGAGACACTCTCGCAGAGTGTCGGGCGCTTAACCCTCTGTTTGTCTCTCTGATTAAGAATGGAAGCACGTCCCGCGCTGCCTTGTTCCAAGCGGAGCCGTCGAGCGCGTATGCCCGCTGGTAGACAAATCATCACACCAACTGATACGATCCGGGGCATGAGGCCTGGAAGCCGCACTCCGAATGTTCGAATCAGCGTTCATACCCATACCTTGCTGCGCCGGCTCGCCGCGGAGGAGGACGACTCCATGCAGGCGGTCCTCGACAAAGCCATCGAGCAGTACCGCCGGGACAAATTCGTGCGCGATGCCAATGCCGATTTCGCAGCCCTGAAACGGAACAAGAAGGCGTGGAAGGAAGAACTCAAGGAGAGAGAGCTCTGGGATCAAACCCTCGCTGACGGGCTCGCCAAGGAATGACCGCCCCGGAGCCATCGCGGGGAGAGGTTTGGGACTTGAATTTCGATCTCACCATCGGTCGCGAGCAGGCAGGCGCCAGGCCGGCCCTCATCCTGTCCGTGAATCTTTTCAACCAAGGTCCCGCCGAATTGGTGGTCGCCATACCGATCACGCGGACCGAACGAAGGGTCCGCTGGCATGTGGAGGTTACAGCTCCCGAGGGAGGTCTCGTGGCCCGCAGCTTCATCCAGTGCGAGAGCGTGCGCTCGGTATCCAAGAGAAGACTTCGGCGCCGGCGGGGCCGGATCTCAGAGGAGACCCTGCGGCAGGTAGAGGATCGACTGCGCATCCTCCTGGGGCTCTAAGGACGAGTTGGCGCTCTGCTCAAGGACCGCGCCCCCTCCGGGGCCAGGTGGAAGCAGCGGTCCTGCCTCCGGGCGTTTCAGGGGCTTAGCCCCCAAAACCGCCCTTTTTTCTGCAGAATCAATGGCAAGGATGGATTCCCGTCTGCAACGGTGTGCGCGGCGGAACGGGCTGCCCTGCGCCTCGCATCGCGCCAGACCGCTGCCGCGTCTATTAGAATGGACAACGCGGTTGCGGTGCCGCCGCCGGCCGTTCACTGCCATGCCAGCGATTATCCAAGTCGAGGATCTCACCAAGGAGTTTCGCAGCTTCCGCCGCCGCGAAGGCGTGTGGGGCGCGCTGCAAAACCTCTTTGTCCGCGAGTACGTTACCATCCGGGCGGTCGACCACATCTCATTTTCGATCGAGCCCGGCGAGATGGTAGGCTACATCGGCGCTAACGGCGCCGGAAAATCCACCACCATCAAAATGCTGACCGGCATTCTGGTACCGACCAGCGGACGGCTTTTGTCCAACGGCTTCGTGCCCTACCGCGACCGAAGTCACTACACGCGGCACCTCGGTGTGGTATTCGGCCAGCGGACGCAACTCTGGTGGGATATTGCCGTGGTGGAATCGTTCCGGCTGCTCAAGGAGATTTACGAGATCTCCGACGCGGACTACAGGCGGCGTCTGGGCCTCTTTTCCGAAATTCTCAACGTGCAGGAGTACCTGCACACCCCGGTCCGCAAGCTGAGCCTGGGCGAGCGCATGCGCTGCGACCTGGCCGCCTCACTGCTGCATAATCCTCCCCTGCTTTTTCTCGACGAACCCACCATCGGGCTCGACGTGGTGGCTAAAGACCGGATCCGCGAGTTTCTGAAGGAAGTGAATCGCTTGCACCGCACCACGGTGCTGCTGACCACGCACGATCTGGCCGACATCGAGGAACTGTGCCGGCGGATCATCGTGATCGACAAAGGCAAGGTGCTGTTTGACGGTCCTCTGGCGGAGATGAAGGATCGGCTGGCCGAGTACAACCAGGTGAAATTCTTCCTCAAGGACAGGTCGCAGCTACCGCGACTCGATCGGGTGGCATGCGACGGCATCAAGTGCGAACGCGTGGATGCGCTGACCTACATCATGCGCTTCGATCGCAACCGGCACTCCACGGCCGAGGTGATCCGCGAATTGGTCAACACCCTGGAGGTGCAGGACATTTTCGTCGAAGAGGAACCCATCGAGGACATCGTGAAGCGGATTTACCTGAGTCACGAAGTGGGCGTGAGAACGGAAGCGTGAAGTGGTGACTCATTTTGACCGGAGTGATTGTCGGAGAAGAGCGGGACTCGATGGAGAACAGTCGGCTCTGTGTCCCCTGTGCCGCCAACGGCTTCAACACGGAGTACACAGAGGCCTCCGTGAACTCTGTGTTGATTGCTTTTTCCCGGCCACAGAGATCAGCGAGAGATGCCGGAATGAAAACTAAGCGCGAAGAAAGACGAAGAAGCCATCGTCAAGCGGATTTACCTGGAAGGCGAGGTATTCAGCAATGAGGTGGTGCGGCCTCCCCGTGTTGCTTCTGCTGATTTTCTCCCCCTGCGCCGGGGCTGCGCAGGAACAACCTGAAAATCAGGCGAAGGTTTCAAAAGACGGTTTTGCGAGTTGCTTCGACGCTCAAACCGGAGGGTTGAAGGGATCTGAAGTTGTCCGCACGCCGGTCCTGATCTCCGCGGACGGCAAATGGCGCGCCTATGCGCAGAGTGAAGCCCTTGCATCCGGACCAGAAGCTAACGGACCGGATTGCGAGAACACATCCAAGCTTTACATTGCGGGACCGGAATCCAAGGGGTTTCAGTGCGTTCATACGGTGAAGCCGCAGGAGCAACAGCTGCTGAACGCGATCGTGCCGGTAGACTGGTCGCCGGACGGTCGCTTCTTGCTGATGAACGAGTTTCTGGGCCAGTGGGGATCGGATTTTGGCGAATTTCTGGTTCGAACTTACGACGTTTTAACCGGAGCCGTGAGCGACGAAAGAGTGGTCGAGCGAGCGGTGACGAAGCACGCCGGCAAGAAATGTGAATTCGAAAACTCGGCGAAGGGATTCTCCCCGAGCGGCGCAATTGTCATTGAAATCGAGCCCGTCCGTGACGAGGAGGGACCCTTGGTGCCCGACACCTGCGTCAAGGTGGAGAGCTTGTTGCTTCTTGACCCGGATCGCGTCGTGGTCAGCGCGCTCCCAGCGGGCTACAAAGTGCAGCAATATGGCAAGTTCGCCGAGCGTTAGGACGGAACAAGTCGACACGAAGGCGCCCGCCGCATTCAGTTCCCTGACTCGCGCGCTGCGCGTCTTCGGCCAGTTCATGCGTGTCGGCTTCGTGAACACGCTGGCGTACCGGCTGCGCTACTACACGGGAATCGTCACTTACTTCATCTACGTCGCGGTCTACTATTTCATCTGGAAGGCGATTTTCGAGCACGGCCAGAAGATCGAAGGCTTCGACTTCAGCCAGATCCTCACCTACATCGCCGTCGGCTGGATCATCCGATCGTTTTACTTCAACAACATCGACCAGGACATAGCTCAGCAGGTGCTCGAAGGCAAGCTCGCCATGGACCTGATCAAGCCGGTAAACGTCCAGTCGATGTACGTGGCGCAGGCGTTCGGCGAGGCCGTCTTTCGGCTGGCCCTGCTGACCGCCCCGACCGCGCTGGTGCTGCTTCTGGTTTATCCCCTGCGCTGGCCGGCCGGCTGGGCGTCGTTTCTGGCCTTCTTTTGGAGCGTGGTGCTGAGCTTCTTCATCGTGGCCGGGATCAACTTCGCGGTCGGCACGCTCGCGATCCGGCTGCAATCGATCCTGGGTCTCCTGCGGGCCAAGTACTTTCTGCTGGAACTGTTCTCCGGCCTGCTGCTGCCCATATCGTTCTTCCCCCATGCCGCGCAGAAGGTGCTCGCCGTGCTTCCCTTCCAGTACATCAGCTACGTTCCAGTGCTCCTTTACCTCGGAAAGCTCCACGGTCTCGCCATGGCGCGCGCCCTGGGAATCCAGTTGTTTTGGGTGGCGGCGCTGATGGGCCTGGGCCATGCGATGTGGAGGTGGTCGACGCAAAAGATCACGATCCAGGGCGGATAGACGGTCGCTGGCAGCCGGTTGCGGTATCGGCTGCGCCCGCGATTGCCGGTAAGCAGTCGGGCGTAAGTCACAAAGCAGGACTTGATAACATAGTCGATGGTAAGTCGAAAGTGTCGCCGACCAGAATCGACAAGCGATAACCGGGAATGAACCGCCACCTTCGCCTCTTCGGCCTCTATTTTGCTCAGTACTTCAAAGTGCGCCTGGCATACAAGGCAGACTTCTTTATCGCCTTCTTTTCATCCATGGCAGCCACGGTCATCGGATTCGGCTTCGTC
>Ga0335085_10001677_pt1 | contig 45152 bp, 36 predicted proteins | sample Lox_Sample_45_FD_206712 | JGI IMG/M metagenome (GOLD analysis project Ga0335085, IMG submission 206712) | Soil microbial communities from Loxahatchee National Wildlife Refuge, Florida, United States - Lox_Sample_4.5 | ecosystem: Environmental > Terrestrial > Soil > Wetlands | place: USA...
GTGTCGATCGAGGTGCACCCTGCGCAGCAGGTGGCGTCGTCTCGCGCCGCCGCACCCCTCGAGAGAAGGCGCCGCGCGCGGACGTCCCGAAGGCTCGAGACGCGCTCGGCCTGACGGCGCGAGCGCCCTCAGTGCATCGGCAACCCGGCCGCATGCGGCGAGAACACGATGTCCGTCGGCTCCGAGATGCTCCCGCCCCCGCCATGAACGATGGTCGCCGGCACGGGTGATCCACTCACCGCCAGCTGCGCCGCCGTGTACTTCGCGATGTAGCCCGGCGATTCCTCCGCCACCCACATCGAGCCGCTCGCGTCGAACGCCACCACGCCCGGCGTCACGAGCGTCGCGCTCGTGATCACCACGCTCGGCACGGGCGCGCCCACGGTGGTGAGTTGGTCGGGGGTGAACTTGGAGACCGCGCCCGAGAGCGACGCCACCCAGAGGTTCCCCGCGGCGTCGAAGGCGATCCCCATCACGCCGCCGCCGAGCGTGTTGGAGATCCCGGCGTCGGGAAAGACCGCGCCCCCCGCGGCGAGCTGAGCCGCGGAGTACCCCGACACCACGCTGTCGCCGAAGCACGCCACCCACAGAGCGCCGTGCGCGTCGAACGCGATGCTCCATGGAGTGTTGAGCGAGCCGAACAGGGACACGATCGTGACCACCGGCGCGGGCGCGCCGCTCGCGGCGAGCTGCTGCGGCGTGAATTCCACGAGCGTGTTGCTCGCACGGTTCGCCACCCAGAGATCGCCGCGCGCATCGAACGCCATCCCCGTGGGCTGCGAGAGCGAGCCGCCGCTCGTGGTGGCGATCTTGATGGTGGGCGCGGGCGATCCCCCAGCCAGCAGCTGCGCCTGCGTGAAATAGTAGAGCGTATCGCGCGTGAAGTACGACACCCACATCCCGCCGCTCGCATCCACGGCGAGCTTCGCCCCTTTGACCGAGAGCGCCACCGCTGGCGAAGGCGAGCCGCTGGCCGCGAGCTGCGCCGAGGTGAATCCCGACACCGCGCCCGATCCGATGCTCGCTACCCACACGAGCCCTTCGTTCGCGCGCTGCGTGTACGTGACGGTCGCGTTCGCCGTCGCGCCGGCGGTCACGCTCGCCGGACTCCCGGTCACCGTGCCGCTGTACGGAACGCCCACTATTCCGTCCGCCGCCGATCCCGCCGCGGCGGTCACCATGTAGCTCCCCGGCGCGAGGCCGCTCAACGTTCGCGTGGCGGAGATCTGCTGGAGGAAACCATCCGGCCCGCTCACGCTCACCGAGGCGCTCACCCCCGCGGGCGCCGTGATGGTCACGGCGAGGCTCCCGGTGTCATTGGACGGAGCGGTGGAGCTGCTCTTGCCGCACGCCACCGCGGCCGCCGCGAGCACTAACGCGGAGAGTCGGGATGCACTCATGCTAGAGCGACGAGCGACGAGCTCCCCGCAGCACATTCACTTGAACATCCTCGTGGCGGCTCGTAAGGTTGAGCGCGCTCGCTCACGGTTCGCTCCCGCCGCACGCCCGCCGATCCCTCGCCAGCGTTCCCGATGAGTCTGCTTCGAAGCCGTTCCGCAACGGTGGCGGCCCTCGCGTTGCTCGTCGCCCCCGCGCGCGCGCAGACCACTCGCCTCGAGACGTCCGACGTCTACCGCCGCGTCGCGAACCAAGTGGTGGAAGTGGACGTCGTCGAGACGGGCTCCGGCGCGCAATCGCAATTCGGCTCGGGGTTCTTCGTGTCGGCCGGCGGCGAGATCATGACGAACTACCACGTGATCGAGCCGATCATCAACAAGCCGAAGGAGTATCGCGCCGAATGGGTGGAGGCGTCGGGAACGAAGCACCCGCTGCGGCTCCTGGCCGTGGATGTGGTGCACGACCTGGCCATCCTCGCCTCGGACAAGCCGGCCAGCGGCTGGTTCACGTTGCGCACGACGCCGCTCGCGCAGGGCACGCGGCTCTACGCGCTCGGCCATCCGCGCGGGCTCGCGCTCAGCATCGTGGAAGGCACGTACAACGGGCTCATGCAGTACACGCTCTATCCGCGCATCCATCTCACCGGCGCGATCAATCACGGGATGAGCGGCGGGCCGGCGATCACCGGCGAGGGGAGCGTGGTGGGCGTGAACGTGGCCACCGCGGGGAACAGCGTGGGGTTCCTCGTGCCGGTGGACCGCGCCGTCGCGCTCCTCGCGCGCGTGAGCGCTCCCGCGTTCGCGCCGCCGAAGGATCTCCTCGGCGACATCGGCGCACAGCTGGCCGCCTACCAGGCCCAGTACTTCCCGTCCCTCCTCGCCGACACCACGCGACTGGTGACCCTCGGCGCGTACACGGCGCCCACGATGCCCGCGCCGTATTTCAAGTGTTGGGGGGACGTCACCACCGGCGAGGACGAGCGCCGGTACGATCTCACGACGCATTCGTGCGCGACCGATGACGAGATCTATCTCTCCGGCGATCAGTCCACGGGCTTCGCGGTACTCAAGTACTGGCTGTACTCGTCGAAGGTGCTGGCGCCGGTGCAGTTCTACTCGCTCCTCGAAGCGCGGTACAAGACGATGGCGAGCGAGATGGACGGCGCGGAGAGCTTCGTCACGAACTTCAAGTGCAAGACGGTGAACGTGCGCCGCTCGGCCGCGGAGAAGAACGATGCCGCGATGCGCGTGGCGACGTGCCTGCGCAAGTACAAGAAGATGCCCGGCCTGTACGACATGGTGACGCACATCGCGGTGTTCGGCAGGAGGGATACCGCGCTGATCGCCACGCTCACGCTCTCCGGCGTGAGCTACGAGAACGGCGAGCGGGTCACCGCGCGCCTCCTCGACCGCATCCAATGAGCGCGCCGCGCTTCGTGCTGGAGGTGCGCGACTCGCACGGCGCGCTCGTCACGCGTGCGCGCATCGACGCGCTCCCGGTGACGGTCGGCCGCGGCTACGGCTGCGATGTGATCGTCGACGATCCGTACCTGGACCCGGTGCACGTCCGGATCATCCAAGAGGGCGACGCGCTGGTGGCCGAGGACGCCGGGAGCGCGAACGGACTTCGCGCGAACGGCTCGAACGAACGGGTGCCTCGCGTGCCGTTGGTGCGCGGCACGATCCTGCACGCGGGGCGGACCACCATCCGCTACGTCGATCCCGCCGAGCCCGTGCCGCCCGCGCGGCGCGACCGCCCCGCGGCGTGGCACTCGCCGTTGGCGGAACGGTCGCGGCTCGCGTCGCCGTGGGTGCGCGCGGGGGCGGTGGCGGCGTGCCTCGCGATCTCCGCGCTCGTGAAGTGGAGCAGCACGTTCGGGCTCAGGCCGATGCGCGAGGTGGGGAGCGAGGTCGTGGCGGCGCTCGTCGCGCTCGCGATCTGGGCGGGGCTGTGGTCCGTCGGCGCGAGGCTCGCGAGACACCCTGCCCTGTTCACGTATCACCTCGCGATCACGAGCCTCGCGACCGCGGCCTTGGTGGTGGTGTTCGGGATCGATGGGTGGCTCGAGTTCCTCTGGCCCCGGCAGTGGTTCATCGCCGCCCTGCTGTTGACGCTCGTGTGCGGCACGATCGTCGGGCTCGTCTACGCGCAGCTCGGCTTGGCGTCGTCGCTGCGCCGGTGGTGGCGGATCGGGGCGGCGGTCGCGCTCCCCGCCGTGCTGTTCGGCGTGATCTACATAGTGGAGAGCTCGGACGAGTCCAAGTTCTCGTCGAAGATGACGTACGACGCCGAGCTCAAGCCGGTGCCCGCCCGCTTCGTGCCGGCCCAGAGCGTGGAAGACCTCGCGGAGGTGGTCTCCGAGCTGCGGCAGAGCGTGGACAAGGACACGGCGAGCAAGGACTAGCGGCGGCCGCTAGCTCGTGCTGAGCAAGTACAACGCGAGCCCCACCATCAAGAACCACCACAATATCTTGAAGCCGATCGCCGCCTCGCCGATCGCAGCCACCCGGGCCGGCACTTCCCGCATTTTCGACACCGGAGGCGGCAGCTCCGTCGCGGTGTGCTTCGCGAGCCGCTGCTCGAGCGGTCGCAAGAGCCGCCAGAGCGTGGAGCTGCTCACTTGGCCTCGCGCGGTCTGGATCACCTTGCGCCGCGAATGCGTCATGGCCTCCGGCCCCGGAGCGCTGCGCAGGATGTCGACGATCGCCACGCAGTAATCGCGCAGCGCTTCGTAGCGCTTGTCCGCGGGCGCGACCTTCGCATTCGCCAGGAGCCGATGCGCGAGATCGAGCTCATCATCCAGACAGGCGTTCATGACGCACGCCAGCCGGAGATAGAGTTTGCATGTCGCACCGTCCGCGATCGGGCGCCCAACCTGTTGCAGCACGTCGCGGGCCGAGTGCACCATGCCCGTGCTCAGGTAGGCGACGACGAGGTTGTGGAGCATCTCGGGGGTGACCCCTCGGCGCGACTTCCAGTCGTCGAGCCACTCGATCGCGTCGCGGAATCTCTCCAGGGACACGAGGGCGTACCCGATCTTCGCCCAGTACAGCACGTCGTCGCGCCCGCGGACGCGCCAGAGCGACCGGATGGTCCTGAGGTTCCACCACAGGCGGATCTTCGCCACGCCCTTGACCTTGCTGCCCCTCCCACCGATGGCGTCGATCAGCACGTAGATCGCGCCCTTCGCGGGATCATCCAGCCACGTGAGAGCGCGGATGTCGCTCCCCGACGCGAGGCCGCCGTGCGCGGTGCGAGCCTTGGCCCACATCGCCGCCGCCGATGGGTGCCATTCCGAATGGTCCAACGCGTCGCGCAGCGCTTCCTCCATCTCGCGCGACCAACCCCGCTGGAGGATCGCCTTCGCAGATCGCTCTACCGTGGCCGCATCGTTGGCCGGATCAATGCACAGCTCGCGCAGCAGCGCCATCGCCCAGTCGCTGTCCTCGCGCATGATCGCGAGGTCCACCTGGAGCGAGAGGATCAGCGCGTGCGAGGCGAAGGGCCTGAGGATCTCGATCGTTCGCCCCGCACCGCGAAGATCGCCCGCCAGTCGCTGCAAGTGGAAATTGCGTACGCCCGCGAACTGGTAGCTCGGCTGCAGCCACATCGCGCGCTCGTAGATCTCGCGCGCGCCCTTCGCGTCGTTGAGCCGCTCCTTCAGCTCGCCCATCCAGCCGAGCGTGGAGATCTGCGACGGATCGAGCCAGTACATGCGCTCCGCGGCGCGGAGTGCCGGCTCGTACGCCTGCCGCTCCGCGTGCCACTCCATCAAGCAGCCCCAGCCCCAGAGGTAGTCCGGGACCTCGTCGACGACCGCGGCCATCATCGTGATGGCGGTGTCCGCCTCGCCCCGCTTCATCACGATCCAGGCTTCGCGGCCCCGAAGGATGTGCGGCACGCGATGGCCGTACACCGGAGGCCGGCAGGCGGCGATGGCCTCGTCGAAGCGGTTGAGCTCCATCAGCGCCACCGCCCTCATGTCGTGCGCCTCCGGATAGCGTGGGTCGATCGCGAGCGCGAGCTCGGCGGCGTGGAGCCCGTCCACCGCGCGGCCCGCCTCGATCAAGAGTTGCGCGAGACGGAACCACGGGCGCGCCTCCCCGGGGCGGGATTCCGCGGCCGCGCGCGCGAGGTCGAGCGCGGCGGACGGGTCACCCTGCTCCGCCGACCAGCGCGCGTACACGGTCCACGCCCACGCGTAGTCGGGGCTGAGCCGGATCGCCTCCCGGATCGTCTCGAGTGCGCGATCGCGGTCGCCGCTCTGATGTTGCAGCGCCGCGAGCCGGCCGCGAAGCACCGGATCCACGGGCGTCCGCGCGATCGCGGATTCGAGCAGACGCGCGGCGTCGTCGCGCCGGCCCGTCTCCTCCCACGCCTCGACGAGCTCGAAGATGGGAGCGGCCCACTCCGGGCCGATCTCCCGGCAGCGTTCCAACGCCTCGATCTGCTTCGCGCGGTCGCGCCGGTCGCGGTGCACGTGACTCAGATCCAGCCACATGCGTGGGACCATCGCGAACTGCGCGGCGGCGCGGCCCGCCACGTCGAGCGCCTCATCGGTGCGTCCCATCTCGGAGAGATGACGTCCGAGGGCGGACCACGCCTGCCAGAGGTCCGGGCGCTGCTCGTGCGCGCGGCGGAGTGCGGCGAGGAGCTCGTCGGAGGTGAGCACGCCGCGCGCGGCCGTGCGGAACGCGAGCAGCCCGTCCCCGAGCACGGGTTGGCGCAGCAGCTCCGACTCCACGAACTCGAGCAGCTCCTTCCGGCGATCCGCCGAATCTCCCGCCGTGGCGAGGAGGCCGCGGATCGCATCCTCGTTGTCCGCGGAGCGCGCGATGGCGCTGCGATAGCAGGCGGCGGCGCCGAGGAGATCGCCCGCGGCATAGAGGAGCCTTCCCTTGACGAGGTAGCCCTCGGCGTCGTCGGGGTCGCGGGCGATCGCGGCGTCGATGATCTCGAGCGCCTCGGCGACGCGGCTCTGATGCCGCAGGTTGAGCGCGAGCTCGCGCATCGCCCAGGCGTTCGCGGAATCGAGGCGCAGGATCTCGCGCAGCAGCGGTTCGCGATCGGCGGCCGGATCGCCATGGGTGAACGGGTACAACATCCGGCGCAGCGGCAGGTGGTGCGGGAATCGGTCGCACGCGGCGCGCAACTCGGCCACGGCGTCCGATCGTCCGCCGGTCTCCGAGAGCAGCACGGCGATCATGCCGTGCGCATCCATGTCCAAGGGCTGCAGTCGCAAGACCTCGCGCCAGAGCGCGAGCGCCTGCTCGCGCTCGCCGCGGCCGTGCGCCTCCCGCGCCATGGACGCGAGCCACGCCGTGCGCTTCACACGCCCTTCCGCGGCGGCGCGGTGCGCACGCGCGGCGGCCTCACGTCCGTACCGCGCGCACACGCTGGCCGCAAAGAGGCGCAGCTCACCATCGTCGGGGCGCCGGGCCACGGCCTCGTCGAGCACCCTGAAACCTTCCTCCGCCCGGCCGAGATCGTTCAGCACGTGGATCAGGGTCCGGGCGGGAGCGCTCGAGCGGTCGCCGAGCCGATCGATCCGATCGCGGAGGAAGTCGACCGCGACCTCGCTCCGGCGCGCCAACCGGCAGGCGGTGAAGTATCCGTACGCGCACGCTTCGTTGCGGTCGTCGAGACAGGCCGCGAGGCGCGAGAGCTCGAGCGCCTCGTCGTCATGCCCCATCTGCCGGACGAGCGACGCGAGCCGGAAGACGCCCGGCGGGAAGTCGCGACGCAGGCGCAACGCGCGGCGCACGTCGGAGACCGCCGCCGGGAGCTCTCGGCGGTCGGCCTCGAGCTCCGCGGCGCGCTCGAGCCAGAAGACGGGATCCGCCCCCTTGCGCTCGCAGATCGTGTTGATCCATGCGAGCCGCTCGTCGCGGCCGGTGAGCTGCCGCATCAGGCGGAGGCGGAACAGCGTGAGCCGGTTGTCGTCGGGGAAGAGCGCGAGCAGCTCGTCCGTCGCCGCGAGCTCCTCGTGCGGATTCCCGTCGTACGAGGCGACCGAGAGGCGCGCGGAGAGCGTGAGGCGGTGGCGCGCATCGGCCGCGGCCATCTCGCGGTACCTCTCGAGCGCACGATCCCGGTCGTGCGCCTCGAGCGCGAGCTGCAGGCGATGATACCGATCGTACATCTCGGCGTCTGGGAAGCGCAGCCCATCGAGCAGGTGCGCGCGGTCGCGCGGCACGAGCGCGAGCCCCCGGGGACCGAGCGCGCGCTGCGCCTCGAACATCCGGCGCGCGTTCATCTCCAACGCGAAGGGACTGTACGGATCGCGCACGTAGAACATGCCCGTTGGCTCATCGTAGCCGACGACGGCCTGCAAGTGCCCCACCACGATGTCGGCGAGTGCGAGCGTGAACGGGATCCCGCGATCGATCAGCGCGACCGCGCTCTCCCAATCGACGCGGAATTCCCGCGTGGCCCACCCGTTCTCCTCCGCCCATCGGCGCTCGCTGTGGAGCGGCGTGCCGTCGTAGCAGATCTCCTCCGCCACCGCGAGATGCTCGGCCGGGCGGCGCCAGAATCTGCTGACGGCGGTGAGCGTCGCGGGCGCACACGTGAGGTGGTGCTGCCGCACGAATGCGACCGGCAACTCCACGCGCCGCGGGGGACTCGCGTGCGGACGTTCGAGGAACGCGCGCAGGTTCGAGGCGATGTCCTTGTGGAACTTGTGGCTCACTTGCTCCACGTGGCGCACCGCGGCGGCATAGTCGCCGCGGCGCGTCGCGACCTCCGCGCGCGCGTTCTCGAGGAGGTCCGTCGCGGCTCTCTCCTTGAGAGGCGTGAGCTCGTCGTAACGGCGGATCGTGTCCTCCGCCTCATCCAGCAGGCCCCGCTTCATCAACAGCGGGAGCAGGAAGCTCGCGTACCCGCTCACCTCGGAATCGCGCAGGCGCGAACGGAGCAGCTCCATGGCTTCGGCGTCCCGGTCGAGGATGACGAGGGCGCCGGCGGTGCCGATGACGAGCGGTGGGTACCGCGGGTGGCGCGAGAGCCCCTCCTCGAGGGCCTTGAGCGACTCCGCGTACCGATCCTCGCTGTAGCAGACCGCGGAGCGTTCCACGTACCAATACGGGCGCGGGTGCGCGTCACGCGCGCGAGCGAGATGCTCTTCGGCTCGCTCGAAGTCCCGGAGCGCGGCGAGCAGCATCGCGCATTGCCCGTGATACTCGGCGAGCGCCTGGGGTTCGTGGTCGGGCGGCGCGCCGAGCCGGCTGCGCTCGCGCCACGCCGCGAGCGCGCCACGGCGTTCGCCCACGCGGTAGAGATAGTAGTACTGCGCGAGCGCGTGCTTGGGGTGCGCGCGGAACATCCGCAGCTGCATCACACTCGAACGCCGCGGTGCGCCGAGGTGATTCGTGAGCCGGCTCGCGAGGAGAGCGGCCTCCACCGGCGGCCATTCCTCGAGCGGGGCGACGGCGCGGCCGGCGTTCCACGCCGAGACGCACCGGCCCTCATCGTAGAGCGAGAGGACGGTGGCGAACGGCTCGCGGAGCGACGGCGGATCGGCTGGCGGCATTTCGTGGGGCCGGCTTGATCTTGGCACGGACATGGCGCGAAGTAAACCGCGCCCGGCTCAACTCCGCCTCAATCCATGTCGTGACGACCGCCGTCCGGCGATCAAGCGCCGAGCCGCGCATTGTGCTTAATTACATGCTCCCCCCGCGAGGACCGTTCATGATCGAGCCATTCGAGTTCGAGGCCGAAGGGCGCACGTACACGTGCGCGTGCGAGCCATCACACCCGTCGCGAACGGATGCGTGGTGGTACTTCGGCGTCACGGGGGACCGCACGCGGTACGCGCCCTTCCAGGCCGCAGCCGGTGACACGCGGAGCTCGGTGCAGCGTCGGATCGTGGCGCATTACTCCGCGCTCTTGGTGCGGCGCGCGACGGTGGTGGCGTACCGGCCGTTCGGGAAGCGATAGACCCCGGCCGAAACGGCTCGACCCCATAGCGGGTCCAGGGGTATCAATCCGCATGCACGCCACCTACTCCCCTGGAGGTAGTTCGCATGCGCCTCGTTTCGTCCATCGCAGCACTCGCGTTCACGCTCCCCGCCGCGGCGCAGGTCCCGAGTCTCGGCGATCCGATCCGCGTCACCTCCGCCCACTATCAGTTCCAGGCGGAGCCCGGCACGTTCGTCTCGCAGACGAATGACTCGCTCACGTTCATCCTGGCGGGCGGGCACGCGGGCGCCTTGACGATCGCGAAGTACGAGATCGACGCGATCGATGTGAACTACGCCCGGAGCACGCAAGGGCACGCGCTCACGGGCGCGGCCATCGGCGGCATCATCGGCGGGCTCATCGGCCTGCGCGCCGCGTGGTCGAACAACCAGCTCGATTGCGGCGACACCGGCTCGGGATGCGGTAGCCGCGTGAGCGTCCCCGGCGCGGGCTTGCTGGGGGCCGCGGCCGGCGGCGGCATCGGCGCGCTCATCGGACTCGCGATCCGCTCACCCATGTTCACCGCGGCGGACCCACGCACGCTCTCACCGCAACCCAAGCGCGTGAGCGTCGTGCCGCTGTGGGATCCGTCGACGCGCTCCTTCGGAGTGGCCGTGCGCGCCGGATTCTGACCGCGCGCGCTACTTCTCTCTGGTCGTCAGGCTGTACGTCACGAGCCCGACGCCCATCACGGTGAAGCAGACGCCCACCCAGAGCGGCACGGGGTGCGTGTCCTTGTCGGTGAGAGCGACGTCGCCGACCTTCGCGACGCTGTGCACCTCGCTGTACGTGGCGACGCGCGTCAGCACCAATGCGCCGAGGAGCAGGCAGAGGAGGCCGCCGATCAAAGGGAATCGCATGGGGTCGATGTCCGGTTCAGGGGAGGGGCGGCTCGAAATCGCCGCACGCGATGACGGTCTCCATGTCGGTGCTGGCTGAGTAGACGGCCACGTAGTACGCGCCCGCGGCGGGCGTGGAGAGGGCACATGCGAGCGGGGCGATCGATCGCATCGGGCCTCCGCGGAAAAGGAAAGGCGCGGGGGATCTCGTATGGCGATCCCTCCGCGCCTTCGACTCGCGAGCCGGGGAACTCGCGCGTCAGGGCTGCCGATGACCCGGCTTGTCCTTGCTGGATGAACCATGGAATGCGGCCGGTGCCCGCGCAATGCTCCGCGCGCGCGAGGCGGCACGCGCGCGGTCACGCATCACAAACGGCGCGCCGCGCGCGATCACGCGACGGTCTTCGGCTTCCAGCGTTCGAGCTCGGGGATCCCCTTCGACATCCGCCGCGCGATGAATCCCGGGATGTGCATCTCACGGAGCTTCCCTTCCACGAGCGTCATCATCTCCGGCATCGTCATGTCGGGATTGATGAACTTCCCGTCGCGGTAGCAGTGGCTGCAGTACGTGCTGGTCCGCGCGCCTCCCGCTTCGGTGCCGCCGCCGAGCGGGTCCCTGCTGAGCGGCATGCCGCAGCTCTGACAGATCGCGCCACGTGGTCCGAACATGCGCACCTCCCCGTTGCCTTCCATACTAGGCCCCGGCGCGCGCGGCGCCAGTCGAACAATGCGGCCGGCGCGCGTATACTCCGGTGGCGTCACTCGCCCTGGAGGAGCGTGATGCGCGACGAAGAGATCAAGGAGGCGCTCGAGCGCAACGTGAAGGCGGTCACGTTGCGCCCGGCGATCGGCCAAGGGACGGCCATCACGAAGGCCACGCTCGGCGATGGCCTTTCAGCGACCGTGCGCGAAGGCCCGCACGCGTTCGGCGTGGGGATGACGGAGAAGTACGGCGGGACGAACGAGGCGCCGAACCCCGGCACGCTGGTGCGCGGCGCGATGGCGGGATGTCTGGCGATCGGAGTGAAACTGTGGGCGGTGCGCTGGTCGATCCCGATCTCGGCGCTCGAAGTGGAGGTGCAGGCCGACTATGACGTGCGGGGCGAGCTGGGGGTGAGCGCGGACGTGCATCCGGGCTACAGCGCGGTGCGCTACGCCATCCGTGTGACGAGCCCGGCCCCCGAGGCGAGGGTGCGCGAGCTCCTCGACATGGTGGTGCGCACGAGCTCGCTCGTGGACGATCTCTCGCGCGCCGTGCCGACCCGCGGCGAATTCCAGATCACCAAGGGCTGACCATGGACGCGCGGCTCCAGCTCCGCGTGCAGCGCTACGGCTGGGACAAGGCCGCGCACGTGTACGAGGAATATTGGGCGCACGCGCTCGAGCCGGCGCAGCGGCGCGTGATGGAGCTCGCGGACATCAAGCCGGGCGAGCGCGTGCTCGACATCGCGAGCGGCACGGGGATCATCGCGTTCCGCGCCGCGTCTCTCGTGAAGGCGAGCGGCTCGGTGTTCGCCACGGACCTCTCCGACGAGATGGTGAAGGTGCTGCGCGAGACGGCGCTCGCGCGCGGCCTCGCGAACGTGCGCGCCGAGCGGATGGATGCGCAGGAGCTCGCCCTCCCCGACGGCACGTACGACGTGGCGATCTGCGCGCTGGGGCTCATGTACGTGCCCGACCCGCTCGCGGCGCTGCGGGAGATGCGCCGCGTGCTCAAGCCTGGCGGCCGGGCGGTCGCCGCCGTGTGGGGACAGCGCGATCACTGCGGCTGGGCGGAGATCTTTCCGATCGTGGAGCGCCGTGTGGCGAGCGAGGTCTGCCCGATGTTCTTCCAACTCGGCGGCGCCGGGGCGCTCCAGTACACGATGGAGATGGCGGGATTCGAGAACGTGCAGGACGAGCGGATCGATGCGCCCATCTCGTACGCCGATGCCGACGACGCCTGCGGCGCGGCGTTCGCCGGCGGGCCGGTGGCGCTCGCGTACTCGCACTTCGACGACGCCACGCGCGAGAGCGCGCACCGCGAGTACCTGGACTCGATCGCCGCGTTCAAGGTGGGCGAGGGATATCGCGTGCCCGGCGAGTTCGTCGTCGCCACAGGCCGAATTCCACTAACGCCGGTGGCCGTTAGCGTTTAGTATCTCTGTCGATGTCCCGCACCCCCGCCCGCCAATCGGCCCTGCTGCGTCTGTCCGCCGAGATCGGCGCCGCGCTCGAGGAGGATGACGTGTGTTCCCGCGTCGTCCACGGCCTCCGCGATGAATCCCTCGGCTACAACTTGATCGGCCTCTTCCTCGTGGACGAGCACACGGGAGAGCGCGTGCTCAAGGCGTGCGAAGGGCTGAAAGGGGTGAAAGTGGGGATGCGCATCGCGCCGGGGCACGGGCTCACCGACCAGGCGCTGCGCACGGGGAAGCTCGTGTACACGGCCGATGTCTCGAAGGCCCCGGACTACGTGCGCACGTTCGCGAAGGGGAGCGAAGTCGATATCCCTCTCCTCGTGGAAGGCAAGGCGGTGGGCGTGCTCTGCGTGCAGAGCCGCGACGTGAATGCGTTCGGCAAGCCTGACTTCGAGATCCTCACCGCGGCCGCGAACCAGGCGAGCATCGCGATCGCGCGCGCGCGGCTCCTGGTGGAGGAGCGCAAGCGCGCGGACGAACAGCAAGCGCTGCTCGACTCGATGAGCGACCTCGCGAGCGCGCTCGAGCTCCCGAAGGTGCTGCGCGCGGTGCTCAATCGCGCCGTCAAACTCCTGGGCGTGACCGGCGGGCAGGTGGCGATCTACCACGAGGACACGCGCGAGATGGAGATCCTCGCGAGCGAGATCGAGCAGGGGGACTACGTGGGCACCCGGCTCGCGTACGGCGAAGGGGCGATGGGCACGGTGGCGCGCACGCGCGAGCCGATGCTCATCCAGAATTACGACGAGTGGTCGGGGCGCGCGTCGGCGTATTCCGACGTGAACATCCACAGCGTGATGTGCGCGCCCCTGCTCATCGGCAAACGGCTGGTGGGCTCCATCGCCACCACGCACTCGGATCCCAAACGCATCTTCGGCTCTGACGACCTGCGCCGCCTCACGCTCTTCGCGCCGCAGGCCGCGATCGCGATCGAGAACGCGCGGCTCTTCACGATCGCCGACCGGCAGAAGCAGTTCTTCGAGGCCGTGGTGGAAGCGAGCCCGGTCGCGATCGTGACGCTCGACAACCAGGCGAACATCGCGCAGCTCAATCCCGCGTTCGAGCGTGTGTTCGGCTGGACCGCCGCCGAGGTGCTCGGCAAGAGCCTCGACGCGCTCATCACCACGCCGGAGACGCTGGAAGAAGCGCGCGCCTACACCAACACCGCCGTCGCGATGCAGACGGCCAAAGGGATCGGCAAGCGCAAGCGGAAGGACGGCACGTTCATCGACGTCGAACTGTTCGGCGTGCCGGTGGTGGTGAGCGGCGAGCGCGTGGGGGTGTTCGCGCTCTATCACGATGTGACCGAGCTCCTGCGCGCCAAGAGCGACGCCGAGAGCGCGAACAAGGCCAAGAGCCAGTTCCTCGCGAGCATGAGCCACGAGCTGCGCACGCCGCTCAACGCGATCATCGGCTACAGCGAGATGCTCGAGGAGGACGCGCGCGCGCGCGATGACTCCGAGAGCACGGGGGACCTGCAGAAGATCCGCTCCGCGGGCAAGCACCTCCTGGCGCTCATCAACGACATCCTCGACCTGTCCAAGATCGAGGCGGGGCGCATGGACCTGCTCATCGAGCCCGTGGACCCGCTCACGGTGATCAGCGACGTGAACGCCACGGTGCAGCCGCTCGTGGCGGTGAACGCGAACACCTTCGTGCTCAAGGCGCCGAGCTCGCTCGGTACGATGTACACGGATGTCACCAAGCTCCGGCAGATGCTCCTCAACCTGATCTCCAACGCGGCGAAGTTCACCGAGAAGGGCACGGTGTCGCTCATCGTGGAGAAGAACGGGAGCGAGATCTATTTCCGCGTGCGCGACACAGGCATCGGGATCACCACGGAGCAGATGTCGCGGCTGTTCGAGGCGTTCGCGCAGGCGGACGCGGGCACCACCCGCCGCTACGGCGGCACCGGACTCGGCCTCGCGATCACGCGCCGCTTCTGCCGCCTCATGGGGGGCGACGTCACGGGGGAGAGCGAGCCCGGCGCGGGTTCCACCTTCACGATCCGCCTCCCGATCGATGCCCGCGCCGTGAAACCCACCCCGCAGGAGACCGCATGAGCGCGGCCAAGCGCGTGCTGCTCGTGGAAGACAACGAGATGAACCGCGACATGCTCTCGCGCCGGCTCGCGAAGCGCGGTTTCGAAGTGGGGATCGCGATGGACGGCCGCGCGGGCGTGGACATGGCGCTCACGGGGAACTTCGACGTCGTGTTGATGGACATGAACCTCCCCGAGATCGACGGCTGGGAAGCGGCGCGCATGATCCGCGCCGGGGAGAAGGGGAAGCGCGTAGCGATCATCGCGCTCACCGCCCACGCCATGCAGGGCGATCGCGAGAAGGCGCTCGCCGCCGGCTGCGACGAGTACGACACGAAGCCCGTGGATTTCGAACGGCTCCTCGCGAAGATCGCCGCCGCGCTGGGCACCAAGACATGAGCGCTCGGACGAGCGCGGTCGGCGAGCTGCGGCACACCTTCCGCACGCCGGTGAACCACATCGTGGGCTACACGGAGATGCTCCTCGAGGATCTCCCCCCCGACGACGATTCGCACCGCGCGCAACTCAAGGAGATCCTGAACGCCGCGAAGGTCGCCCTCGAGCACATCAGCGCGGCGCTCGTGCCGAGCGAGACGCCGGCCACCGAGACGGTGCGCCGCCTCTACGCCGAGCTCGAGGAGCCGCAAGCGCGCGTGATCCGCGCCGTGACGACGCTCATCGACGCGCACGACCTCGGCGAGACGGCCGAAGACGATCTGCGCCGCATCCTGCACGCCGCCGAGCAGCTGCGCCCCGCGGGAGCGCCGGGCGCCGATGCGCCCACCGTGCCCGAGATGGCGCCGCTCGACGACCGCGCGCCGAGCGTGCTCATCGTGGACGACATCGAAGACAATCGGGAGTTGCTCAAGCGCCGGCTCGAGAAGCAAGGGCACGTGGTGGCCACCGCCGAGAACGGGAAGAAGGCGCTCGCGATGATCGAGGCGTCGCCCCCCGATCTCGTGCTCCTCGACATCATGATGCCCGAGATGGATGGCTTCGAGGTGCTCGATCGCCTCAAGGGGAACGCGGCCACGCGCGACATCCCGGTCATCGTGATCAGCGCGCTCGACGACGTGGCGAGCGCGGTGCGCTGCATCGAGCAGGGGGCCGAAGATTTCCTGTCGAAGCCGTTCGATCCCGTGCTCCTCAAGGCGCGCGTGGGCACGAGCATCGCGAAGAAGCGCGCGCGCGATCGCGAGCGCGCGTACATCGAAGCGGCGGGGGCCGTGGCCGCGGCGGCGGCGAGCGTGGAAGCCGGCACCTATCGCGCCGGCACGCTGGCCGAGGTGGCGCGCCGCAACGATGCGGTGGGGCGCCTCGCGCGCGTGTTCGATGCGATGGCCACGAGCGTGCGCGCGCGCGAACAGCAGCTGCACGAGCGCGTGCGCGCGCTCAAGGTGGATGTGGCGCGCGCGCGCGAGACGGCCGGCGGCAAGCCGGCCGCCGCCATGCCGCAGACCGGCGAGCGCGTCGGAGGCCGGTACGAGATCCTCGCCACGCTCGGCCGCGGCGGGATGGGCGCCGTGTTCCGCGCGAAGGACACGGAGCTCGGCGAAGAGGTGGCGCTCAAGACGTTGCGCCGGGAGGGGATCACCGATCCGGCGGTGATCGAGCGATTCAAGAGCGAGATCCGACTCGCGCGGAAGATCACGCATCACAACGTGGTGCGCACGCACGATCTGGGGGAGTTCGAGGGGGGCTATTTCCTCACGATGGAGCTCGTGGAGGGGATCACGATCCGCGAGATGATCGACACGCGCGGCAAGCTGAGTCTCGAGAGCGTGCTCGCGATCGGCACGCAGCTCGCGGATGCGCTCGCGGCGGCGCACGCAGGCGGCGTGATCCACCGCGATGTGAAGCCGCACAATCTGCTCGTGAACGCCGAAGGAGTGCTCAAGGTGATGGATTTCGGCGTCGCGCGGTTGAGCGAACGGAGCGCAGGGATCACGGAAGTCGGGCTCGTGGTGGGGACGCCGGCGTACATGCCACCGGAGCAGCTGCTCGGCGAAGACGTCGACGCGCGCGCCGATCTCTACGCGGCCGGCGTGGTGCTGTTCGAAGCGGCCACGGGAAAGCTGCCGTTCGAGGCGGCGACGCCCATGCTGCTCATCGCGAAGCTGCTGCAGGATGAGGCGCCGAGGGCGAGGACGGTGAATCCCGAGCTCCCGGCGGAGCTCGATGAGCTGCTCGCGCACTTGCTGGCGAAGCGGCCGGATGCTCGCGTGCAAAGTGCGGAGGCGCTGAAGGAGCGGCTCGCGGCGATTGCGTGACTACCAGGGAGGAGGGAGCTGGGTCTAGGGTCTAGGCGGGAGCAGCAACCCCTAAACGCTCACGCCCAAACGCGCCCTGCGCCCTGCGCCCTCCGCCGTTCCGAACGCTCACGCCCAAGCGCGCCGTTCGCCGTCAGTGAGAGGCCTTCACCGTGAACTTGAACGTTCCCTTCGCCGGGTGGCCGTCGATCGCGGCGGCGCTCCAGCCCACGGTGTATTCGCCGGGCGCGAGGGTGGCGGTCACGGGGACGATCACGGCGGCGGTGTCCGATTCGTCCGCGAACTTGAGCGCGCCCACCGGCTGCGGGACGCCCGCGAGGTTCTTGAGCGTGACGCGCGAGAACGGGAGCTCGATCTTCTCCGAGAACCAGAGCTGCAACATCGCGGGAGAGGCCACCGTGTCGTTCGCGGCGGGGAGACTCTTCTTCAGGTGCGTATGCATGGCGCTGCGCGGCGCGGCGGCCATCGCCGAGCCGGCTACGAGCAGGAGGAACGAGATCCTCGCGTAAGTCGCGACCTTCATCGCGGCACTCCGATCGGTTAGGGGATTGGACCAAATGTAATGCGGGGGGAAGCCCCGTTTGGTATACGGGGCCGGCAGAGCGGCAGTTCCCAAGCGTTAATCGAAGCCCAAACACGCCTTCGCTTCCGCCGGCGGCAGCGCGTCCAGCGTGCCCCCGACGCGCACCGCGGCGATGCGCCGCACGTTGGCCTCGTACCAGGCGCCCACCTTGAGCAAGCGGTTGTCGCGCGACCACGCCAGGCAGCGATCGAGCCGCATCTGCTGGTCCGCGGGCAGGTCCAACCGCGCGGAGACGAGCGCCGGGAGCGCGTTCTCGCCGAGCTGCGTGGCCAGGTATCGGATGTCGAGCTTGGGGGTCCCCGCGAAGTGTGCCACGTTCCGGCGCACGATGAACGCGTCGGTGTTCCAGTAGACGAGCACGGTGAGCGCCAGCGCCGCCGCGACGCCGACGCTCCGCGCCAAGCGCCGCGCATCGAGCCCGCCGCGGATCTCGAGCGCGAGCAGCGCCAGCGCCACCGCCATCCCCGCCATGAACGCCTGCGACCAGAGGCGCATCACCGTGTATCCGTACGCCGCCTCGTACAGCGTGATGCGGCGGAACGCGGAGAGCACCACCATGAAAGTAAGCGCCACGAGCGTGAGCCCGAGCGTGCGGATCATCCCCTCGCCGCGCTCGGTGCCGCGCTGGGCGTGCACGTCGAGCAGCACGATGAGCGTGGTCACGATCACGGACGCAAACGTGAGCTCGCCGAATCCGCGATGGGCCCATTCGGCGTACGTGATCCCGCTCCCCGCGGCCGCGGCGGGGTTCCCGAACAAGTACGGCACCTGGAGCACGAGGAACATCGCCAGGAGCGCCGTGACCGAAGCCAGTACGATCACGCGCTCCGTGGCGGCGAGGGCGATCGTGAACACCGGCATCGCGGGCGCCCCCGGCGCGTGCTCTTTCCGCACGTACGCGTACGCGCCGAACACGAGCACGAACATCGCCGCGCCAAACAGCACGCGCGGCACGAAGCTCAGCTCTTGGATGGCCCGCACGATCGCGCTCCCCCACGCCGACAGGTGCGGATCCGCCTGCGCGAAGAGCAGCCACAGGAACGCGACGATCGGGCCGGCGATGACGAGCCCACGCACGATGGGGGCCGCCTCCCGCGCGCGCCCGTTCTGCGCCGCGTCGTTGGCCGCGGCCCACGTCGCGCGCACCGTGGCCGCCGCGCCGGTCACCGGCGCGGCAGCGATGGATCCGGCGCCGATGCGCGCGACCTCCGCCCCCGACGCCACGCGCATCGCCACCGCGAGGAGGACCATCACCGCGACCAGGATGAGCGCTTGCTCGCCGTCGTCCGCGGTGACCGCGGCGCCGGCGGAGAGCACGCCCCCGAGCGCCAGCGGGAGCACGCTCGCCCGCGCGGCCGCGGGATGCGCCTTCATGGCGTTGCGATAGAGGAAGGCCGACGCCAGCACGGTCCAGATGGGCCAGTTGATGCCGGGGAGCGCGTCGAAGCAGATGGTGGCGGCGAGGACCGCGAGGATGAGTGCCACGGGAGGTCAGCTGGCGGCGAGGGCGCCGAACCGGCGCGTGCGAGAGTGGAAATCGGCGAGCGCGCGCTCGAGATGCGCGGCGGTGAAGTCGGGCCACATCACATCGGAGAAGTGGAGCTCGGCGTAGGCGCTCTCCCAGAGCAGGAAGTCGGACAATCGCCGCTCGCGCCCGGTGCGGATCACGAGATCGAGCGGTGGGGCGGCACCGAGCGCCGCGTCGAACGCCTGGCGCGTGAACGGGACGCCCCCCGCCGCGAGCGCGCCCGCGGCGCGCACGATCTCGTCGCGCGCCGAGTAGTCGATCGCGATGCGGAGGTCGAGCGTGGTGCCGTGCGCCGTCTCGCGTTCGGCGCGTGCGATGAGCTCGCGCATGGCGGGGGACAACCGGTCGCGGCGGCCGATGATGGTGAGGCGCGCACCGTGCTCGGCGAGGCGCCGCGTCTCGGTGAGGAGATGGCGCCGGAAGAGGCGCATGAGGATCTCCACTTCCAGCGGCGGGCGCTTCCAGTTGTCGGCGCTGAAGGCGAAGAGGGTGAGGGTGCGGACTCCGAGGGCGGGGGCGGCGCGCACGGTGCGGCGCACGGCGTCGGCGCCGGCGCGGTGTCCGGCGGCGCGCGGGAGGCCGCGCGCGGTGGCCCATCGGCCGTTGCCGTCCATGATGATCGCGATATGCATTGAAAGTACTTTGTGCAATGAAGTTAACGACGAGAACGGCGCGTTCGGTGGTCGGCGTTTCGGGGGGATAGGGCGGTTACTCGGCCAGCTGGGCGATCAGCGCTTCCATGTGCGACAGGTAGCGCTGCAGGGCGTGGCGTCCTGCGGTGGTGAGGCGATAGTCGGTGCGCGGGCGGCGCGCGGCGAACTGCTTGGTGCAGGCCACGTAGCCCGCGTCTTCGAGCTTGCGCGCGTGCACGCTCAGGTTGCCGTCGGTGGTGCGCAAGAGGTCGCGGAGCTCGGTGAAGGTCAGGCTGTCGTTCGCGGCGAGCGCGCTCACCATGCCGAGCCGAAGGCGATGGTGGATGAGCGCGTCGAGCGCGAGCGGCTCCGTGGCGGCCGCGCGTCCGGCGACGGCGCGGAGTCCGCGTCGCGTGACGGCGGCCGTCTTCCGGGCGGCGCTGTCCTTACCCGCCATGGCGCACCGCCACGTAGAGGCCGAATGCCACGTGCAAGCCGCCGAAGCCCGCGATGAGGAACCAGTTCCCCCATGCCGCGGGGGCGAGCACGCACGCGATGCCGAGTGCGAGGAAGGACGCGCCCATGACCGGGATCGCCCCCACCGAGAACGCCCCCGCCGCCATGACTGCCGCGCCGTAGCACAACAGCCACGCCGCGGGGAGCAGAGAGAACGCGTTCGATTCCACGATGGCGAGCGTGAGCACGGCGCCGGCGATGACCGCGGGAATGAAGGCGAGCGCGAACTTCCGGATGGGGGCGGAGAGCGGCGACTGGCCGGCGCGATGGGATTTCCAGAGCGTGGACGCCGCGCCGATCACGCTCCCGACGATCGCGGCGGCGAGCCAATCGCGGAGCCACAAGTACGTGGACGCCGCGTCGCGCGCGGCGAGGAGCCCGGCGCCGATCCCCACCGCGCCCATGGCCACCTGTCCCCACCCCGACACCGCCGTGAAGCCCGCCGCGGCCTGCATGGTCTCGCGGATGAACGCGAGATCGGCGGCGGCGCGCTCGTGCAGCGCGGGGGGATCCGGGATGGGGCGTACGGGGAGGGGCATGCCGACAGGATGCACATGAGGGACATGATTGTCAAGTACTTTGTGACACAAAGCTACGAGTGCGGGATGGGCTTCGACAGCGTATCCTCTACCCTGTCCCCTGCCAACCGCCTGCAGGCGGCAGGCTGCAGCCGGCAGCCGGCAGCCGGCAGGCTCTCACCCGTCCGATGATCCCTCAAGGTCTCCTGAATCTCGCCGTCGCCGCCCTCCTCGGGCTCGCGGTCGGCATCGAACGCGAATGGTCCGGGCGCACCACCGGACCTGACGCTCGCTTCGCGGGCGCGCGCACGTTCCTCCTCCTGGGGATACTCGGCGGCGTGGCCGGGTGGCTCACGCAGCTCTCCCTCGTGCCCGTGGCCGCTGCGCTCGCGGCGGGGGGTGCGGCGTTGGCCGTGGTCGCCTACGGCTTCGCCGCGCGTCGCGGCGCCGCGAGCATGGATGGCACCACCGAGGCCGCCGCGATCCTCGTGATCGCGCTCGGCACGCTCGCTGGAGTCGGCGAGCTGCGGCTCGCGACCGGCGCGGCCGTGGTCGTGGTGCTCGCGCTCAAGGAGAAGCAACGCGTGCACTCGCTCGTCTCGCAGCTGGACGAGAAGGAGATGCGCAGCGCCATCGGCTTCGCGGCGATGTCGATCGTCATCCTCCCTCTCCTTCCCGACCAATCGTACGGGCCCCTGGGCGGGGTGCAGCCGCGTGCCCTGTGGACGGTGGTCTTGATCTTCAGCGGCCTGAATTTCGTCGGTTATCTCGCGCGCCGGGCACTGGGGGCCGCGCGCGGCTACGGCGCGGCGGGAATGATCGGCGGTCTCGTCTCATCGACGGCGGTCGCGCTCGACTTCTCGCGGCGATCTCGCAGCGAACCCGCGCTGAGCGCGCCGCTCGCGCTCGGCGTGGTGGGAGCGTGCACGGTGCTCCTCGTGCGGCTCATCACCGTCACGAGCCTGTTGAACCGCGATGTGGCAGCGGCCCTCTTCGGGTATCTCGTGCCGCCGCTCATCGTGGGCGGGGTATTCGTCGCGTTCGGGATGACGCGCACGCAGAAGGAGAAGGTGAACGCCGCCGACGTCGCGGTCGCTGCCGAGAGTCCGCTCAATCTCGTGTCGGCGATCAAGATGACCGTCGCATTCCAAGTGGTGCTGTGGGCGATCGCATGGGTGCGCGCGCATTTCGGCCAGACGGAGATCCTCGCCTCCGCCGCGTTCCTCGGCCTCACCGACATGGATGCGCTCACGTTCTCGATGACCAAGCTCGGCACCGACGCCGCGCTCGTCTCGCTCGCGGCGCTCGCGATCGCGGTGGGAGTGGTGTCGAACACCGTGCTCAAGCTGGGGCTCGTGCTGGTGCTGGGATCGCCGGGGATGCGGAGGTTCGGGGGGATCGGGCTGGCGATACTGGGGGCGGCGTCGGTCGTCGGTATCTGGGCGATGAATCGTTGAGCACGATGTGATGCGCATCACCGCGGCGCCCGCGCCGCGGGAGCGCTCCCGCTATCTTGCCTCCGTCTCGAGCCCGCTCACGCTCTGATCTCGGTCCTCATCGAACGGTCCATGTTGAATCGCACATCGCTCACTCCCACTGCCGTCGCTCTTGGGTTGGCTCTCGCCGCGTGCTCCGACCGGTCCTCGCTCGCGGCCCCGTATGCGCCGCCTCCGCGCGGGACCACGATCGGGATGATCACGGGCACCGTGGAGGGGAACAAGTTCACCGCCACCTTCACTCCGATGGGGGCGCAGAGCGCGGTATCGAGCGCGATCAGTCCGGCGATCTACGGCGATCCGAGCAAGGCGCTGATCACCGGCCAATTCGTGAATCTCGTGAGCGTGATCGGGTCGCATCGCACTTGGACGTTCAACGTGTCGATGCACAACCTGCTCTCGTATGCCGTAGGTTCGAACTACGGCACGAACCCGCTCGACAGCGCGGGGGTGTTCCTCGGCTTCACGCTCCTCCCCACCGTCACGCTCCCGAACCCGTGCCATAGCTGTGCCGTGAGCGTGTTGGGCACCATGGGTACCGCGAATTTCACGGGCGCCGGCCAGCCGTACTATTGGTACAACAAGCGCCCGCAAGCGGCCGGGACCGCGATGGGCAAGGACAGCACCGCCGCCCTCACGTGGACGTTCCAGACCAACACGTGGAACCCGGGCGTCACCGACACGGTGCACGCGTTCACCTTCCAGCTCTACGTGAACGCGTTCTGGCCGCGGCCCAATGACACGCAGTGGTCGGTCGCGTACGACGCCACCTCGGACTCGCTCCCCGACACCCAGGCCGAGCCGCGGTGGACGAAGTTCGCGTCGAACGGTTCGCCTACGCTCGGCACGGAGTCGTGGAGCAGCGCTGGGTTGCAGATGTACGCCGCGAGCAACGCGTTCAGCATCTATCATGGCCGCCGCGACTCATTGGGCACGAACTCCGGGTTCATGGACGCCACGCTCAGGGTGGCGAACGCGGACGCGGGCACGGTGCAGGCGGCGTTCGGATTCGCCGAGGCGACGGGGGGCAGGGAGATGTTCGCCGCGATCGCCAGCGATCGCGTGGGCCTCGGGAATTTCAACGAGGCGAACGGGAATTGGAGTTTCCAAGCGGGCGCCTATATGCTGAACGGCGCGCAGTTCCACACGTATCGGCTGCGCAAGATCGGCACAGGGAGCACCGGGACCGTCGTGATCTGCGTGGACGGCACGCAACGGGTGTCGCGCACGTACAACCAGCAGCAGACCGTGCGCGCCACCTTCCAATCGTCCTCCACGGTGTTCGGCCTCGACGGCCGGGGCGCACAGGACTCGGCGTTCTGGAAGGGCGTCAGCTGGACCATCGGGTCGAACGGCGGAGGCTGCTAGCCGAGCTTCGGGAAAGTGCCGGGGCCTCCTTGACGGGGCGCGTGCGGAGGGGAAGATTCGGGTGTAACATGCTGTTGCGGCTGACTTTCGGCCGTGCGTTCCTGAGGGTGACAGCGTATCTTAGCGTTCGTCTCCCTCGTGGTGGTCAGGCGTGCCCGGTCCTGGTGCTCTCCCCTTGATCTCCGATCGCATGCGGACTCGAATCCAGACGCTCTCGCTCACGCTGCTCGCCCTCGGAGCCGCCGCATGCTCGGAGAGCAAGATGAGCTCCGAGCCACCCGTGCCGCCAAATGGGACGCATCCGCTCGGGATCATCTATGGGACCGTGAGCGGGGACACCATGCGAGCGGAATTCGTCCCGGTCGGTCTGCCGATCACGGGGCACTCGGCGATCAGCCCCTCGATCTATGGAGGGACCGGCACGGTGGCGGTCACTGGGGAATTCGTGAGCGACGTGCAGAATCCCCCCTCGAGCCGGACCTGGACCTTCAAGGTCCACATGGAGAATCTGCTCAGCTATGCGATCGGATCGAACTATTCCGACGGGAACGCCACTCCGCCCGATACGGGCGGGGTCTTCCTGTTCTTCCAGTCCAATCCGGTCATCAGCCAGCCATTCCCCTGCCCCGGATGCGTGGTGAGTGACACGAATTACGCCGGGATCGGGAATTTCTCAGCGGTAGGTCAGAAGTACTACTGGTACAAGGACCGCCCAACTTCGGTGCAGGGCTCGCCTAGCACGGACACCACCTCCGACCAGAACTGGGTCTTTGTCGCCACGCCCTACGATCCAGGCGGGGGCCGCGGGGTCAATGCGTTCTCGTGGATGATGTTGGTGAGCGCCGCGTGGCCAGCCGATCCGGATTCGGCGACGACGTACACCTACAATGCCCTGACAGATTCCGAGCCGGACCTTCACGGAAAGCCCCAGTGGAAGCCGCCTTTCGCTCAGGACAATGGTCTGACGACGTTGGGCAGCGAGTCATGGACCGCGGGGAGCGGCCTTACTCTCACGGCGAATGCCAACAGCAGCATCTTTCTAGCGCGCGACGACTCGACGGATTTGGCGAATTGGAACTCTGGGATGCAAGCGAAGGTGAACGTGTTGAACACCGGCTCCGATTCAGTCCAAGCGGTCATCGGATTGGTCGGTCAGACGGCCCTCGACAAGCAACTGTTCGTCGGAGTTTGGCCAGACAGCGTCGCGTTCCTCAAGCTGGACCCGGTCACCGGCGTGTGGAGCCACTTTCCTGGGACGACGGCCCGGCACGTCGCATCGGGCGTCGCGCACGTGGTCACCCTCAGCCTTCTCGGCGGGGGAGGTTCGGGTATCGCGTTCTTCTGCGTCGACCACGGATTCCAAACGTTCCTCCCGTACGCTTCGCTTCAATCTCCGGATGCGACGTTCCTGACCAGCCACCCGAGCACGGCCGTCTTCGGCACTGTCGGAACCGGCACTCAGATGGGCCAGGTGCTCTGGAGCTCGGTCACTTACCAACTGAGCGGCAACACGATCACCTGTTGACCGGGGACGAAGACACGCCCAGGACGCGGCGCTGTAGCTGAGCCTCCGCGCACGCGGTAGACTCTACCTCGTGCCCCTCCCCAACGCCGAGATCGCCCGGGTCCTGCGTGAGATCGCGGACCTCCTCGAGATCCAGAACGCGAACCCCTTCCGCGTGCGCGCCTACCGCAATGCGGCGCGCACGGTGGAGGAGCATCCCGAGTCCGTAGCCGCGATCGCAGCGCGCGATCCCGACGAGCTCACGGAGATCCCCGGGGTCGGCAAGGATCTCGCCACGACCATCACCGAGATCGCGAAGAAGGGCACCGCCAAGCAGCTGCGCGATCTCCAACGCGAGGCCCCCGCGGGGGCGCTCGAGATGCTCTCCGTGCCGAACGTCGGCCCCAAGCGCGCGCGCATATTGGCCGAGCGGCTCAAGATCCGAACGCGCGAAGGACTGCTCAAGGCCGCGCGCGCCGGGAAGCTCGCCGACGAACCGGGGCTCGGCGCCGTGATCCAATCGAAGATCCTGCGTGACCTCGAGGCGCACCGCGAAGAGGAACATCGCATCTCTCGCGCGGCCGCGGCGCAGTATGCGGAGCCGCTGCTGGAGCGTCTGCGCCGAGTGCGCGGCGTGACGGCGGCCGACATCGCCGGCTCCTTCCGCCGCGCGCGTGAATCGGTGGGAGACATCGACATGCTCGTGCGCGCGGACGACGGCGCCAAAGTGGTGGACGCGTTCACCTCCGCGCCCGAGGCCGCCGACGTGATCGAGAGCGGCGCCACGAAGGCCGCCATCCGACTGCACAACGGGCTGCGCGTGGACCTGCGCGTGTTCGACCGCGACAGCTACGGCGCCGGCCTGCACTACTTCACGGGATCCAAGGCGCACAACATCGCCATCCGGAAGCTCGGCCAGGCACGCAAGCTCAAGATCAACGAGTACGGCGTCTGGAAAGGAGAGAAGCGCGTGGCGGGGCGCGAGGAGAAGGAGATCTTCGACGCCGTCGGCCTCCCCTGGATCCCGCCGGAGATGCGCGAGGACCGCGGGGAGATCGAGGCCGCGCGCGCCGGGAAGCTCCCCGACCTCGTGGAGCTCGCCGACATCAGAGGGGATCTCCATAGCCACAGCACCGGGAGCGATGGCCGCAACACCATCGAAGAGATGGCGCGCGCCGCGGAGGAGCTCGGCTACGAGTACCTCGCGATCACCGATCACTCCCCCGCCGTGCGCGTCACCAACGGCATGGATGACGCCGGCTTCAAGAAGCAGATGGCCGCGATCGACAAGCTGAACGCCAAACTCTCGAAGCTCACCGTGCTCAAGGGCGCGGAGGTGGACATCCACAAGGACGGCACGCTCGACCTCAAAGACGCCACCCTCGCCGCGCTCGACATCGTGCTGGTCTCGATCCACTCGTATTTCGACCTACCGCCCAAGGAGCAGACCGCGCGCGTGCTCAAGGCGCTCTCGCACGCGCACGTGGATGTGTTCGCCCATCCCACTGCCCGCCTCATCGGGCGCCGCCGGCCCGCGGCATTCGATCTCGAGGCCGCGATCAAGGCCGCGCTCGACCACGGCGTGATGATGGAGATCGATGCCCAGCCCGAGCGCCTCGATCTGGACGACGTGAGCGCCCGCACCGCGCACGAGCGCGGCGTGATGCTCACGATCGACACCGACGCCCACGCGCTCCCCGAGCTCACCGGCATGCGCTGGGGCGTGGACCAGGCGCGCCGCGCCTGGGTGAGCAAGAAGGGCATCGCCAATACCCGCCCGCTCGGGCGCCTCCTCAAGCTCCTCCACGCCGCCCGTTAGCGCGCGCTCATCTCGCGCGTAGGCAGACGGATTACCGCACGCGGGGATAAACCCTGACCCGGTGCGGTCATTTCGTCGCTAGCGTGGCTCCTTCGCCAATCCTCGGAGTCATGGGCAGCAAGGTGAAGGCGGGTGGGGAGCGAGAGTACCCAGTGCAGATCGTGGCTGGGCGCGTGAAGCTGGCAGGCGACCTCGTGCTCCCCGACAGTGCGCGCGGCTGCATCCTGTTCGCGCATGGGAGCGGGAGCAGCCGCCACAGCGTGCGGAATCGCCTCGTGGCCGGGCGCATGCAAGATGCGGGGCTGGCGACGCTCCTCCTCGACCTGCTCACGAAGGACGAGGAGGAGGTGGACGTGCTCACCTCGCACATCCGCTTCGACATCCCGTTGCTCGCCGAGCGCGTCGAGCACGCCGTGCGGTGGCTGCGCGGGCAAGATGCGACGGCCACGCTCCCGATCGGCCTCTTCGGCGCGAGCACGGGGGCGGCCGCGGCGTTGATCGCCGCGGCGCATCTCCCCCGCGACATCAGCGCGGTGGTCTCCCGCGGAGGGCGCGGCGATCTCGCGGGAGCGGCGCTCACGTTGGTGCGCGCGCCCACGCTGTTCATCGTCGGGAGCGCGGACAAGGTGGTGCTCGAGCTCAACCGAGAGGCGCGCGCCAAGATGACCGCCGCCACCGAGCTGCGTGTGGTGGAGGGCGCGGGACATCTCTTCGAGGAGCAGGGTGCGCTCGAACAGGTGGCCGACCTCGCGGTCATGTGGTTCGAGCGCTACGCGACGGCCGCCAAGGAGAGATCGTAGCGCGCCGGCTCGCGATTAGTTTCCATCGCCATGCCGACGCTCGCCCTCGCCACCTGCGCCGCGCATCCGCGCCTCTACGCGGATGACCTCCCATTGGTGCGCTCCCTCGCGGCGCTCGGCGTGCGCTCGGTGCCGGCGATCTGGCACGAGCCGCCCCCCAAGGGCATCGACGCGTGGATCATCCGCTCCACCTGGGACTACCATCTGCGCGCGGCGGAATTCCTCGCGTTCGTGGAGCGGGAGGGCTCGGCGCGCCCGATGTGGAACGCGCCGAGTCTTCTGCGGTGGAACGCGCACAAGACGTACTTGCGCGATCTCGCCGCGCACGGCGTGAGCGTGGTCCCCACGCTCTGGAGCGACGGCGGCACGCTCCCCGACCTCGCGCGCGAGCTCGACGCGCGCGGCTGGGGGGATGTGGTGGTGAAGCCGGCGGTGAGCGCGAGCGCACATGGCGCACGCCGCTTCGCCGCGCGCGACCGCGCGGAGGCGCACGAGCACTTCCTCGCGCTCGCGGCCGCGGGGACGGTGATGGTGCAGCCGTACCTCGCCAGCGTGGAGAGCTACGGGGAGCGCTCGTTCTTCTTCATGGACGGCGCGTACACGCACGCGGTGCAGCGGCAGGCGGTGCTGAGCGCGGGCTTCGAGGCAGAGCGCCCTGCCCCGCTCGTGGAGCCCACCGCGGCCGAGCTCACCCTCTGCCGGGCGGCGCTCGCGGCGCTCGACACGCCGCCGCTCTACGCGCGCGTGGACATGGCGCCGGATGCGGAGGGCGCGCCGCGATTGATGGAGCTCGAGCTGATCGAGCCGCGTCTCTATTTCCGCGAGGCACCGCACGCCGCCGAGCGGCTCGCGCGGGCGGTCGCCTCGCGCCTCAACGGCGAGAGCGACTAGGGCCAGGGGCGCTGGCCGCGGTCCTTCTCCGCATCCTTCGCCAGGCGCACGTCCACGCATTCCACGAGCGTGACCGTTCCCGGGGGCGGGCCCTTGGAGGTCGCGTTGCGCACGTAGTGCACGATGAGCTTCGTGACGCGCGTCTCCCAGATCAGCTGTCCCGAGCCGTCGTCGAGCGTGTCTTGCCGCGCCGGCGCGCCGTAGAGGCCGGTGTAATACGCGCGCACGGTGGCCAGGCGGCCGTCGGGAGGGCGCATCGTGAAGGCGAATAGCGAGTCGCGGATGAAATACGCCGTGAACTGCTGCATCCCCGGGAGCCCCTGCACGTCCGGCGGCATGGTGTCGATGAACGCGGAGGCGCGCGTCTCGTGCGGGCCGCACTGGTCGGCCTTGGTGCAATCGGGGATCACGTGCGCGATGCGCGAGAAGTTCGACGAGCCCATCCCGAGCCGCACCGGGCCCGCGGCGCGCGGGAGCGGCTGGATCTCCGGGGCGTCTCCGCGCGAACTCTGCGCGGCCGCGGCCGTGCTGAGGAAGATCGCGAACGCCGCGAGGGTGCGCCGCACGGTCACTCCTTCGCGTCCGGCGCCGGCATCGTGAACCAGCCCGGCGCGAAGGTGGGATTCAGCTGCACGGAGTCGAGCGCGATCAGCTGGCTGCCGGCGCGGCCGACGGTGCGCGAGTCGATGCGGAAGGCGAACTTGACGCCGCCCACGGTGCGATAGTCGCGGAACCAGCTCTCGTACACCACCGCGACGCTGTCTTCCTTGCGCCCGCCGCGCCACTTGGTCTGCATCCAGGATGCGGTGTCGATGAAGTAGTCGTCGACGAGTCCGCTGGGGAGCGTGACGCGAAGGTCATAGGCGGGGCGCGCATCGGCGGTGTCGAGGCCCGCGAGCACCACGCGATTGCCCTTGGCGGCGTAGTCGATGAGCGGGCCGTCGAAGTCGGCCCCCGCCGCGACGTTCGCGGACTGATCGGGGCCGAGCGCGTGCGCGGCGGTGCCGTCGAAGAGCCAGGCGACGTGGCCGTCGTAGCCCTGCGTCATGGTGCGCCCGTTCATCGTGAACTGCGAGCGGATGCGCGGGGGGCGCGCGATGGAGACGACGAGCGGCCCGCCGGCGCCGGTCGCGAACGTGATGATCCCGAACAGCCGCGCGCTGTGCACGCTCTCGAGCTTCGCGCGGCCGCCGCGCGCCGCGGTGACCTTCGCGATGATGTGGTCGACGCTCGGGGACGGCGCGAAGGGGGCGGAGGCGAACGCGCTGGTCGCCAGCAACGCCAGCACTGGCGCGAGGCGCATCCCGGCTCGGAACATGGACGAGAGACTACGCCGTGGAGCGCCCGCGCGCCAGATGGGAGCGAGATCTCGCGGCGGTCAGGACGCCCGACCCGCCGTCCGTGCGAAAGGCCCGCCGGATCCCGGCGGGCCTTTCGCGGAGCGGAGCAACGATCGAGAGCGGGCGACCGGACTCGAACCGGCGACGTCCAGCTTGGGAAGCTGGCATTCTACCAACTGAATTACGCCCGCGTTACTACAGCCAACGACAGTCAGCTACAGTCAACGACAGTCAACGACAGTCAACGACAGTCAACGACAGTCAACGACAGTCAACGACAGTCAAGAACAGTGAACGACAGTCAACGAAAGTCAACGACAGGAACGACCGCTCGACCAGGGCGACTGTCGTCGACCGGTCCTGACTGTCGTCGACTGTCGTTCGTGTAAGCCAGCGGTCGGGATTGAACCGACGACCGCTCGATTACGAATCGAGTGCTCTACCACTGAGCTACGCTGGCGGACGAACATGCCCTGGCGCGGACTCGAACCGCGACGCCTTTCGGCACCACCCCCTCAAGATGGCGTGTCTACCAATTTCACCACCAGGGCAACTGCAACTACCGAGTCGAATACAGTCGAACAAAGTCAACGAAAGTCGACGAAAGTCGACGAAAGTCGACCGAGTGAACCACCGCTTCGCTGCCGCGCGACTTCTTCTGACTTTGGTCGACTTCAGTTGACTGTAGTAAGTAGTACGGGGCTGACGGGGCTCGAACCCGCGACCTCCGGTGTGACAGACCGGCACTCTAACCAGCTGAGCTACAGCCCCAACTTCGTTGCACTCTCGCCGTCTCCCCCCATAGCCCCAAGGGGAGTCGAACCCCTCTCTGCACCTTGAAAGAGTGCCGTCCTAACCGATAGACGATGGGGCCCCGAACTGCGAACACGCGTTCGCCAGTTGGCGTTTGGAACGGCAACGGCGAGACGCGACTCCGAGAAGATAGCGGTAACGGGATTCGAACCCGTGTTTGAGCCTTGAGAGGGCTCCGTCCTAGTCCCCTAGACGATACCGCCATCGAGACGATCACTGCGCGCAACGCGACACGTCGATTGTCAAAGAACGACAGGCCGGGAGGGACTCGAACCCCCAACCGCTGGTTTTGGAGACCAGTGCTCTACCAGTTGAGCTACCGACCTTCAACTACACGGGGGCAGGGGGTGTGGGGATCGGGGGCAGCGGTGGCATGACAACAATTGAACTGCACCCGCGGGTCCCGATTCCCTTCCCTGTCCGGACTGCCGTCGACTGCCGTCGACTGCCGTTGACTGTCGTCGACTGCAGTTAGGAGGGTGACCGATGGGAATTGAACCCACAACCCCCGGAGCCACAGTCCGGTGCTCTAACCAATTGAGCTACGGTCACCATGTACTTCGCTGCAACAACGATACTAACTATCGACCACTCTCGCAGTCAACGAAAGTGAACGGAAGTGAACGGAAGTGAACGGAAGTGAGCGGACGTGATCGGAAGGGAACTACGAGCCGAGAGTCCCTTCGGTTCACTTCCCTTCACTTCCGTTCACTTCATCTCACTTCATCTCACTTCAGTTGACTCTGCTTAGCCCTTCGCCCGATCGAGATACTCCCCCGTATTCGGATTCACCCTGATCCGCTCGCCGCTCGAGATGAACTCCGGCACGTTCACCGTCACCCCGTTCTCCAGCTTCGCCGGCTTCGTCGACGCGGTCTTCGTCGCGCTCTTCATCACCGGCGACGTCTCCACGATCTCGAGCTCCACCGAGTTCGGGAGCTCGATGCCGATCGGACGCCCGTCGTAATACTCGGCGATGATCTTCATCCCCGGCTGCATCCACTGCCCGCCGTCCCCGAGCGTCTCTTCGTCGATCTCGAGCTGGTCGTAATTCTCCGTGTTCATGAAGTGGAACGTGTCGCCCCCCTTGTACATGAACTCGAGGTTGTGCGTCTCGAGCGACGCCTTGTCGATGGAGTCGGCGGCGCGGAAGCGGTGCTCGAAATTGGAGCCGGTGCGCAGGTTGCGCAGCTTGGCCTGCACCATCGCGCGCAGGTTGCCCGGCGTGTGATGGCGGAACTCGGTGATGCGGCAGGGGTCGCCTTCGAACACGATGACCATGCCGCGTCGGATCTGGGTCGCAGGGATCGCCATAGTACGTTGTTTCGGTGTTGGGTCTGGCTTGCAAGTTGGCGTAGCCGTTAAGTTTAAACCCGCTGGAAGGCTCGGGTCAAGACAACGACTTCCGGGCTCGCGTGGCAACGCTTCCTGGGAGCTCTCCGATGAACAGAACGCTCGCCGCCTTCGCGTTCCTCGCCGCCGCCGCGGCCCTCTCCACGCCCGCGCGGGCGCAGAATCAGGTCACCACGCTGACCCCGTCGGAACCGCCGGTGCCCCCGGCCGATGAGGGATGGCCCCGGATGTACGCCACGAGCGACGGCGATACGCTCACGGTCTACCAACCGCAGATCGAGAGCTGGGTGGGCGATCAGCTGAGCGCGCGCTTCGCCGTGTCGAGCCTCATCCGCGGCGCCTCGGTGGAGGTCTACGGCGTCGCCTTCTTCACCGCGCGCACCGACGTCGACAAGGTGAACCGCGTCGTGTACCTCGAGGAGATGAAGGTCACGAAGGTGACGTTCCCCTCGGCCCCTGAGCGCGAGGCGGCGTTCCAGAGCCAGATCACGCAGATGATCCCCGCGCGCTCGCGCGCGATCGCGCTCGACCGCCTCGAGGCGATGATGGAGAACGCGAACGCCGCGGAGGCGGCGAAGAAGCTCCCGCTCGGCACGAAGGCGCCGAAGGTGATCTTCTCGAGCGTCCCCGCGGTGCTGGTGAGCGTGGACGGCGAGCCCGTGATCCGCCCGGTGAAGGGCACCGTGCTCGACCGCGTCATCAACATGAGCGCGCTCCTCGTGCGCGACCAGAAGACGAAGACGCTGTACCTGCATCTCTTCGACGGCTGGCTCAACGCCCAGTCCATCGCGGGCCCGTGGAGCGTGACCACCAGCGCGCCGCGCGAGCTCGTGAACGATCTGAACCTCACGCTCCGCGCCCTCGTGGACTCGGGGGAGTGCGATCCGCTGGAGGGCGCCCCGGCCGATCCGAGCGTCACCGCGCCGGCGCCGTCGCTGCTCACCAAGCCGGTGCCCGTGGTCTACTTCGCGACGACCCCCACCGAGTTGATCGTGACCGATGGACCCGCCAAGTGGGCCCCGGTGGAGGGGACGCAGCTCACGTACATCTCGAACACCACCGGGCGGGTGTTCAAGAGCGCGGCGGACAAGAAGAACTACATCCTTCTCGCGGGACGCTGGTTCACGGCCGACAGTCTCGCCGGCCCGTGGACTTATCTCTCCGGGCGCGCGCTCCCGAAGGACTTCTCGATGATCTCCGACTCGAGCGCGCTGGAGACGGTGAAGGCGTCGGTGCCCGGCACGGCGCAGGCGCAGGAGGCGGTGATCGCGTCGACGATCCCGCAGACGAACACGCTCGCGAAGACCGCCGCGATGCCCAAGGTCACGCTCGACGGCGCGCCGCGGCTAAAGCCGATCGAGGGCACGTCCATGGAATATGTCGAGAACGCCTCGCGCCCCGTGATCCGCTTGAGCGACAACACCTGGTACGCCTGCGCGAACGGCGCGTGGATGGTCGGACCGTCGCCCAACGGCCCGTGGGCGCTCGCGACGAGCGTGCCGCAAGAGCTCTACACGATCCCGCCCACCTCGCCGATGCACTACACCACGTACGTGCAGGTGTACCGGGCCACCGATGACTCCGTGTTCGTGGGCTACACGAACGGCTACACCGGTGCGCTCGTGAGCGACGATGGCACGGTGGTGTACGGCACGGGCTACGACTACCAGCCGTGGATCGGCGACGATTGGTACGCGCCGCTCTACCCGTACGGCTACGGCGCGAACCTCGGTTGGACCCCGTGGTACGGGTGGCGGTACGGCGCGGGATACGGCTACGCGACCGGCTGGGGAGGCTACGGCGTGGGCGAGTATCGCGGCATCGGCCGCTGGGGCGCCGGGAACTGGGGGGTCTCCACCGGGAACGTGTACGACCAGTGGGGATTCCGCTCGAGCGTCTTCAATGCGACCGCGGGCTACGATGCGATCACCGGCAATCGCTGGTACGACCGCGCGAGCGTGAGCTACAACTCGCGCACCGGGATCGCGACCGCGGGCCAGCGCTTCGCGGTGGGCAACGCGTTCACGGGCACGTACGCCACGGGGACGCGCGGCGTGGCCTACGATTCACGCACGGGGCGGGCCGTGGACTACGGCGCGGTGCGCACGCAGAACGGGAGCGCGGCGCGCGTGGGCAACACGGTGTTCGCGGACCGCGACGGCAACATCTCGCGGTACAATCCGCGCACGGGGTGGGAGGACTACGGACAACGCGGGCAGTGGCGCGGGACGAACAACGCCGCGCGCATCAACGCGTACGAGGGACAGCGCGCCGCGCGCGACGTGGGCGACCGGCGGTTCGGCGGCTATGCGCAATCCGGTGGACCGCGCGCGGCGGGCTGGAGCGGCGGCTACCGGGGCCGTGCCGGCGGCCGGCGCCGCTAGCGTTCCTTCGCGGGGCCGAGCAGCGGGAGGAGCGCTGGCATGACGTGCGCGGCCACGAGCTCAGCGCCGCGCACGTTGGGATGGATGCCGTCTCCCTGGTTGAGCGTGTCGACTCCCGCGACGCCGGCGAGGAGGAACGGCAGGAACGCCACGTGCGTCTCCTTCGCCACCGCGGGGAACGCGGCGCGGAAGCGGTCGGCGTAGCGCTTCGACATGTTGGGGAGCGCTTCCATCCCCACGAGCAGGATCTTCGCCTGCGGCTGTCGCACGCGGATGGTGTCGATGATCGCGACGAGGTTCGCGCGCATGGAATCCACGTCGAGCCCGCGCAGCCCATCGTTGGCCCCGGTCTCGAGCACGATCACCCCGGCGGGGCGCTTGAGGAGCCAGTCGAGCCGGTGCCGCGCGTCGGCGCTCGTCTCCCCGCTGACGCCCGCGTTCACCACCTCATAGTTTTCGCCGAGCGAATCCAACTTGCGGGCGATCACGTCGGGATAGGACTGGCCGGGATCAAGGCCGAGTCCCGCGGTGAGGCTCGTGCCGATGAAGAGGATCGTCGGGCGCAGCGCGCGCGAGGCGGAGTCGTTCGTGGGCGCGGCCGCCACGGGGGCGGCCGGGTGCGCGGCGGGCTTCGCGGCGCGCTCGCAGGCGGCGAGCGCGAGCAACGTGAGCGGGACCAACAGTGAACGCGGTGGGTGCATGCTCCAGGCGAACGGATTGACGAAGACCTTCCCCTCCGGCGGCGACGAGCTCACCGTGCTGCGCGACGTGTCGTTCACGATCCCCGCGCGCGCCTTCGTGGCGGTGCTCGGCCCGTCGGGGAGCGGCAAGACGACGCTCCTCGCGCTCCTGGCCGGGCTCGACGTGCCCACGAAAGGATCGGTGGTGCTCGACGGCGCCGACATGAACGGCCTCTCCGAAGACGCGCGCGCGCGCCTCCGTGGGGAGAAAGTTGGGTTCGTGTTCCAAAGCTTTCAACTGATCCCGACGCTCACCGCGCTCGAGAACGTGCGCGTGCCGCTGGAGCTGAGGGGAACCCCGAACGCCGTGGCGCGCGCGCGCGACGCGCTCACCCGCGTGGGCCTCGGCGACCGCACGCATCATTACCCGGCGCAGCTCTCCGGCGGCGAGCAGCAGCGCGTGGCGCTCGCGCGCGCCTTCGCGAACGCGCCCAAGGTGCTCTTCGCGGACGAGCCCACCGGGAACCTGGATCAGCACACCGGCGCGACCATCATCGCGCTCATCGAGCAGCTCAATCGCGAGGCGGGCACCACGGTGGTGCTGGTGACGCATGACGAGGCGCTCGCCGCGCGGGCGACCCGGATCATCCGCCTCGCCGATGGCGCGGTGGTGCACGACTCCCTCGAGGCACGCGCCCAGTGAGCGGCTGGCCCGCGATCCCGGCGCTCGCCTGGCGTGACACGCGCACGGCGCGCCGGCGGCTCATCCTCTCGGTGAGCGCGATCTCGTTCGGGATCGCGGCGCTCGTCGCCACGGACTCGTTCAGCGCGGACGTGGTGCGCTCGGTGCAGGAGCAAGCGCGCGCCATCCTGGGAGGGGATCTCGCGATCAGCGCACGCCAGAAGCTCGGCGCGCCGGTGGACTCGCTCCTCGACTCGCTCACCGGGCTCGGCGCGCGCGTGGCGCGCTCCACCACGTTCGCCTCCATGGCGGTGGTGGAGGGGCGCCCCGGCACGCGGTTGGTGCAGGTGCGCGCGGTGAGCCCGAACGCGCCGCTCTACGGCGAGATCACCACCGCGCCGGCCGGCGTGTGGCGTACGATGCAGCAGGGGCGGAACGCGATCGTGGACCCGTCGCTCCTGGTCACGCTCGGCGCGCACGTGGGGGACACGCTCTTCCTCGGCTTCTCGCGCTTCGCCATCACCGGTACGCTGCAGAACGTGCCGGGCGACGTCGGGATCGCGACCGCGATGGGGCCGCGCGTCTACATCCCCGATCGTTATCTGGAAGAGACGCGGCTCCTCGGCTTCGGGAGCCGCGCCGAGTACGAGGCGTTGGTCGCGCTCCCTCCGGCGGTGAGCGCCGCACGCGTGGTGGCGCGCGAGCGGCCGATGTTCGAGCGCACGCAGGTGCGCGCGCGCACGGTGCGCGAGGCGGAGCAGAGCCTGACGCAGGCGGTGGACCAGCTCGACCGGTTCCTGAGCGTGGTCGGCCTGGTCGCGCTCCTGCTGGGCGGGATCGGCGTGGGGAGCGCGATCCATGCCTACGTGTCGGAGCGCCTCGATACGGTGGCGGTGCTGCGATGCCTCGGCGCCACGGGGCCCGAGGTGACGGGGATGTACGCGCTCGAGGCCGCGATCATGGGAGTGATCGGCGCGGTGCTCGGCGTGGTGCTCGGGATCGCCGCGCAGATCCTGCTCCCCATGGTGTTCCGCGACTTCCTGCCCGTGGGCGTGGCGCCGAAGCTCAACTGGCGCGCCGTGGGGAGCGGGCTCGTCATCGGCGTGTGGACGGCGACGCTCTTCGCGCTGCGCCCCGTGCTCTCGGTGCGCGATGTGAGCCCCATGGCGGTGCTCCGGCGCGCTCTCCCCGATGCGGCGGCGCGCGCACGCCGGGTGGACCTGCCGCGACTCACCGTGGAGCTGCTGCTCGGCGCCACCGTGCTCGGACTCGCGATCCGCCGCGCGGGGAGCATGCGGCAAGGGGTGATCATGAGCATCGGGATCGCGGTGGCGGTGGGGGTGCTGTATGCGAGCGCCGCCCTGCTCTCGCGCCTGGCGCGGCGCGTGATGCGCGAGGGGTGGCCGTTCGTGTGGCGGCAGGGGGTGGCGAACCTGTTCCGTCCCGCGAACCAGACGCGCTCGGTGACGCTCGCACTCGGCTTCTCGACCTTCCTGTTGTGCACGCTGTTCCTGGTGCAGGCGAGCTTGCTCAAGCAACTCGCGGTGGCGAGCAGCGCGACGGAGGCGAACCTCCTGCTCTTCGACGTGCAGCCGGACGCACTGCACGGGCTGGACTCTATGGTGCGCGCGGTGGGCGCTCCCGTGTTGCAGGAGGTGCCGATCGTGCCGATGAAGATCGCGGCCGTGAACGGCAGACCCGTGGCGGACCTCGAGAAGGAGCATCCGAGCTGGGCGCTGCGGCGCGAGTACCGCTCGAGCTACCGCGACTCGCTCGTGAGCTCCGAGAAGGTGACCGCGGGGAGATGGGGACCGAGCGCGCCGAACGAGCTCCCAGGGATCTCCGTGTCGGACGATGTCGCGGAGGAGATACGCGTGCACCTCGGCGATACGGTCACGTGGGACGTGCAGGGGGTGCGCGTGCCGGCGGTGGTGCGGAGCCTGCGCCACGTGGAGTGGGCGCGCTTCTCGCCGAACTTCTTCATCGTGTTCGAGCCGCGCGCGCTCGCCGGAGCGCCCGCCACGTGGGCGCTGCTGGTGCGCGTGGACAGCGCGGTGCAGCGCGCGACCCTCCAGCACGACGCCGTGCAGCGCTACCCGAGCATCAGCGCGATCGACCTCTCGACCATCCAGAGCACGCTCAAGGACATCCTGAGCAAGGTGACCATCGCGGTGCGGCTCCTCTCGCTGTTCAGCTTCTTCATCGGCGTCCTCGTGCTCGTGAGCGCGGTGATCAGCAGCCGCCGGCAGCGCGTGCGCGAGGCGGTGTTGCTCAAGACGCTAGGGGCGACGCGCGCGCAGATCGGGCGCATCCTCCTCGCGGAGTACGCCGCGCTCGGGGCGCTCGGGAGCGCGACCGGCATGTTCCTCTCGATCGCGGGCGCGTGGGGGGTCATGAAGCTGGTGTTCGACACGCGGATCACCTTCGCCCCCGCGGGGATGCTCGCGCTCGCCGCGGGCACCATGCTCCTCACCGTCGCGGTCGGCCTCTGGAGCGGGCGCGAGGTCTTCTCCGCCACGGTGAGCGAGGAGTTGCGCGATTAGCGTGCTCCTGCTGTGGCTGATGATCGCGGCCGTGCACCGCACGGTGGCCGCGCAGCTCGCTTCGCTGTGGACCTTCATCGCGCTCGGGAGCTCGGTGATCGTGGTCGAGGAGCTCACGCCGGTGCTCGCGGGGTTCGCGGCGCATCAGAACCACCTGCCGGTGTATCGCACCGTGGTGGTCTGCGCGCTGGGAGGATGGCTCGCGACGCTCGTGCCGTACTGGCTCGGCCGCCACGGCGCGAGCCGGCTCCTCCGGCGGTTCCCGCAGGCGGAGCAAGCGTCGGAGCGGCTCGGCGCGATCGTGACGCGGCGCCCGTGGTGGTCGGGGATGGTCTCGCGCTTCCTGTTCGGCGCGCGATTCCTCTTGCCGCTCGCGTGCGGCACGGCGCGCGTGCGGCGCGTGCCCTTCCTCGTGGGGTCCGCGGTGAGCGCGGCGGCGTGGGCCACGCTCTACTTCACGGCCGGCTATCTGTTCGGCGACGCGATGGTCGCTCTGGTCGGGCGCGTGCGCCGGCACGAGCTGCTGTACGGTTCCATCCTCGCCGTGGTCGTATTGCTGGTGCTGTGGCTCGCGGCGCGCAAGAACATGCCGCACGTGGAGGAAGAGCTCGAGGCGTTCCCCGACTAAGCGCGCGCCGGAGCGGCGACGTCCACCGTCGCCTTCCGCTCCAGCTTCCCCCACCCCACCACGCGTCCCCTGAGCGCGGCGATCAACGAGCGGATCACGACCACGTACATCACCTGCCGGTACGCGAAGCGCTGCAGGAGGACGAGCCACGTGAGCGAGCGGTCTTCGTCTGGCTCGAGCCAGAACGCGAACATCGTGGCCACCCAGTCGATGGCGAGGAAGATCGCGTAGAAGCTCATCACGTGCTCGAGCGACGTGATCGCGAACGTCATGCCGTGCTCGGCGCGCACCCAGAACACCGTCGCGATGCTCCAGAGGAACAGGAAGTCGGCGATCGGCGACACCGCGGGATAGAACAGCTGGAAGATCAGCACGTTCGGGAGCGCCACCCAGCCGAGCGAACCGTACTCCTTCTTGAAGAACACCTCGCGGTGCTTCCAGAGGCACTGCAGCGTGCCGAAGCTCCAGCGGAAGCGCTGGCGCGAGAGCATGCGCAGCGAGTCGGGGGCCTCGGTGTAGCCGATCGCCTCGTCGGCGTACGCGATCGCCTTCCCCGCGCGGCGGATCGAGAGCGTGAGATCCTGATCCTCGGCGAGCGTCTCCTCGCTGAAGCCGCCCGCGGCGAGCACCTGCTCCTTCCGCCAGGCGCCCACGGCACCGGGCACCACGGTGATGCAGTTCAGGAGCGAGAACGCGCGGCGGTCCAGGTTCTGGCTGGTCACGTACTCGATGGCCTGCCAGCGCGTGACGATGTTGATGCGATTCCCGACCTTCGCGTTGCCCGCGACCGCGCCCACCGCCGGGTCGTGCAGCGGTTCCACGAGCTCGCCCACGGTGTTCGGGACGAAGATCGTGTCGGCATCGAGGCAGATGACGATCTCTCCCTTGGCGAGCGTGAGGCCGTGATTGAGCGCGCTCGCCTTCCCGCCGTTGGGCTTCCGGACGATGCGCACGCGCGGATGCGTGCCGAACGCGTCGTGCGCGCGTTGGTAGGTGGCGTCGGGGGAGCCGTCATCGACGACGATCACCTCGAGCTCGCCGGGATAGTCCTGTGCGATGAGGCTCGCGATCGTCTTCACGATCACGGCCTCTTCCCGGAACGCGGGGACGATCACGCTGACGGTCGGCGCGTAGGTGATCGGCGCATCCACGTTCTGGTGCCGTCTGCGGTGCTGGATCACGGCGAGCGTGGTGATGAACAGCAAGCGCGCGAAGCCCAGCGCGATCGCGATCAGGAAGATCCAGTAGAGCGTCCACTCGAGGAGTCCGAAGGCGCCGAAGGCCGCGAGCTCGCCGATGCGGGCCACGAGGGTGCGGCGCGGGAGCCCCGGCATCGCGTCGTCGCGCGGGATCCCCATGAGCTCCGAGACGAGCACGAGCGTGTCCCCCTCGGCGCGGAGCGAATCGATGAGCGGCCCGAGCGCGGTGACGGTCTGCGAGCGGTCCCCGCCACCGTCGTGCAGGAGCACGACGCTCCCGCGATAGCGCTGCGCGAGCGTGGTGTCGATGATCTCGTCCACGCCGGGCGAGCGCCAATCCTCGCTGTCGATGTGGAGCCCCACGGTGAGATAGCCGCGATCGCTCGCGTTGCCGACGGGGATGAGCTCGTCGTTCGTGGTGGGCTCGGCATCGCCGAAGTACGGCGGCCGGAAGAAGGCGGTGCGCCGGCCGAGCACCGCCTCGAGGAGCCGCTCGGTGGCGTCGAGCTGGAGCTTGGTCTGGAGGATGTTCGTGAAGAAGAGATTCGGATGCGTGAACGTGTGGTTCCCGATCTCATGCCCCTCATCCCACTCGCGGCGCAGGAGAGGGATGTGCGCTTCCACGTTCTGCCCGATCACGAAGAACGTGGCGGGGGCGTTCCGCGACTTGAGCGTGTCGAGGATGGTCGCGGTCCAACGCCCGTCGGGGCCGTCGTCGAAGGTGAGCGCCACGCGGTGCGGGTAGCCATCGCCGAAGCGCTCGAACACCCACGGGGTGGCGTACGAGACGACCTTCTCGTTCGTGATGAGCGCGGAGCCGCGATCCACGGAGATCTCGCGCCGTCCCTCGGTGGGGGGAGAGAGCATGCGCAGGATCTCCCCCTTCCCGTCACGCGGGAGGAACTCCGGATCGTACCCCGGGGGGATCACGTCGAGCTCCTGCGGCGGCGCGTCGATGCCGAGGCGCCCGACCACGCGCCAGATCGCGGGATCCTCCGAGCCGAGGCGCCAGACCGCATGCCCCGCGACGCCGAGCTCGCGGCCGGCGAGGATGTGGTTGTACGCCGTGACCGCGTCGAGGTACCACGCGACGTGGTCGGTGCTGTCCACGTCGGTCCACCGCACGTACGGATTGAGCGTGATCGGATCGAAGTGGAAGCTCTTGATGGGCGCGTTGCGCGCCGCGCTCATCATCTCCTGGAAGGTGAGCGTCTGTCCGTTGGACAGGGAGTCGCCGTCGTTCCAGTCGTAGCCGTACGCGCCCACCGCGAGGATCGCCTTCTGCGGCGGGATGAACTGCAGCATGCGCCGCGCGGTGTTCACGTACCACTCCTGGCTCGCCACCGGGCCGGGATCGCCGCGCCCATAGTGCTGGTCGTACAGCATCAGGAAGAGGTGATCGTTCACCTCGGCGTAGCGACTCAGCTGTTCGTCATTGTCGTTGAACGAGACCGCCTGCGTGACGTGGCGTCCGCGCGGCGCGAGCGTCGCGGTGAGCGCGCGCGTGAAGTCCACGACCTTGTCGGTGAGGCTCGGCGGCACTTCTTCGAAGTCGATCGTCACCCCCGCGAGCCCGTAGTGCACGATCGAGTCGGTGAGCTGCTGCACGGCGCGCAGCCGCGCGCGCGGATCGGAGACCAGGTGGCGCAGCGCGAGCGCATCCCACTTGTGCGTGGTCGCGCCGTAGTTGCTCACCATGAGGAGCACCTGCGGGCGCTTCGACGAGTCGGGGATCTGTTGGGCGATCGTGTACTGCACGCGCGGGTCGATCTTCATCACGAGGGAATCGCCCCCGGTGGCCACGAAGGCCCACTCGCAGACCACCCAATCGAGATCGTCGGCGTGGTCGTGCAGCGCGGCGAGGGAGTTGTCGTCCCAGTTGACGTAGAAGCCCGCGATGATCGGATCGCCCGGCGGGCGCACCCTCACGGGGGTCAGGTGGCGCGGCAGCGGGAGCTGGCTGGCGCGGAGCGACGGCGGCGGATGGTTGCGCTCGAGCGCGAACCAGAGCTCGAGCTTCTTCTCCATCTGGAGGCGCTCGGCGCGGCTCGTCGGGATCCGCGGCGCGGTCGACAGCTTGACCGGATTGGTGCGGAGCTGCGGGATGAGCGGCGGGACGAGCAGGCTGAGCACGACGACGCCGCCGAAGACGGACGTGAGGACGCCGACGATGAGGGCGCCGAGGCGCCAGCGGCGCCACCGCCGGCCCGATTCATCGAGGAAGACGGGCGCGGGCGGGCGATGGGACTCGGCGTGGCTGGGCACAGTCTATGAAAGATAACGGCAGTGCGTAGGACCGGAGAGAGACGAAGTAGTAGGCATAGTTAGCGTGTAGTTACTGCGTACTAACTATGCCCATGCCTTCTGTTCTCTCCGGTCCTGCGCACTGTAGTTATCCATGGACGATTCAGGCGTCGTTTGCACATGACCGTCGACAGTCCCGCCGAGTGGGCGCGTGGGCGCCGCTGGCAGTGGCGTGTGCCGCTCATCCTGTATCTCGCGTACACGGCGGCGCGCGGCTACTCGCATCCCATGGAGTGGAGTTGGTGGTCGGGGATCACGCTCGGCGTGCACGAGGCGGGACACATCATCTTCTCGCCCTTCGGCACGGTGCTCGAGGCGATGGGGGGAAGCATCACGCAGGTGGCGGCGCCGCTCGCCGTGATCTGGGCGTTCCGCCGGCAGGGGGAATGGTACGGCATGAGCGTGGGGGGGATGTGGCTCGCGTCGAGCCTCGCGAACCTCGCGACCTACATCGGCGACGCCCGCGCGCAGGAGCTCCAGCTCGTCGGCTTCACCGACCAGCCGCAACACGACTGGAACTTCATCCTCGGACACTTCCACGCCCTCTCGATGGACCACGCCCTCGCCAGCGTGGTTCGAACGATCGGTGTGCTCGCGCTCGTCGCGTCAACCGTGTTCGCGCTGTGGCTGTGCTGGATGATGTATGAGAACGGCAGTGCGCAGGACCGGAGAGAACAGAAGGAGTAGGCCTAGTTAGTACGTAGTAACCACACGCCAACCATGCCCAATACTTCTTCTCTCTCCGGTCCTACGCACTGCCGTTCTCAGCGTGTGTCTATGCCCGGCGCGATGCTCACCGTCATCTTCTGCGTCGCCTTCACCTTCCCGTAGTTCATCGTCACCGTGTACTCGCCGCTCGGGATCATGAGGTCCGAGCCCTCGCCGCCGTAGTCGTTGAGGAGGTCGTGGCTCATCGTGAGGTTCCACGTGACGCGGCCGAAGCCGGGGCTCCCGGGCGCGGAGAGATTCGCGACCGTGCGACCGGCGGCGTTCGTGATCGTGAACTTCACGTTGTCCCCCGTGAACTTCTGCACGTAGAACTGGATCGTCGCGCCGAACGGCGGGTTCGTGCCGCGGTACACGGAGTTGCCGTCGCTCTCCTCCCACCCCGGCAGCGGGAAGCGGCCGTACGCGGGGGCGATCGCGAAGAGATGCGCCCCCTCGTTCGCGATCGCGGCGTTGAACGACTCGAGCGGGGAGATGTCGTCCACGATGTACAGGCTGCGCCCGTGCGTCGCGATCACCAGGTCGCGATCGCGCGGATGGATCAGGATGTCGTCCACCGCCACCGTCGGGAGCCCGCCGAACTTCTGCCAGTGCGCGCCGCGATCCACGCTCGCCCACAGCGCGTACTCCGTGCCCGCGAACAGGAGGTCGGCGTTCTTCGAGCTCTCGCGCACCACGCGCACCGGCCCGTCCGCTGGGAGATTCGCCGTGATGCTCTGCCACGACTTGCCGCCGTCGGCGGTGCGATAGAGGAACGTGCCGAAGTTGCCGGTGCGATGCCCGTCCACCGCGAGGTACGCCACGTTCGCGTCGAAGTGCGAGGCCTCGATGCGATTGATCCAGAGCCCCTTCACCGCGCCGGGGAGTGACGCGGTGAGGTCGGTCCACGACGCGCCGTCGTTGTCCGTGCGCCACAGCTTGCCGTCGTCGCTCCCCGCCCACAGGAGTCCGGCCTTCACCGGGCTCTCCGCGAGCGCGAAGATCACGCCGTAGTCCTCGGCGCCGCTCCCGACCACGGTCATCTTCTCGTAGTCCTTCGTGGACAGGTCGGGACTGATCGGCGTCCACTTGCCGCCGAGGTCGGTGAGCTTGAAGACGCGGTTCCCGGCGAGATAGAGCGTGCCCTTCTCGTGCACGCTCTGCACGATGGGCGCGACCCAATGGAAGCGGAACGCGTTGCTCCCCTCGCTCGGCGACGGCTGGAGGTACTTCGCAAAGCCCGTGCGCGTGTCCATGCGGAACATGCTGCCCCCCTGCGACTCGGCGTAGATGATGTTGTCGTCGTTCGCATCGAACGCGCAGTACGCGCCGTCGCCGCCGGAGATGTTGAACCCGTCGCCGTTCGTGATCCCGTTCTTCGACCACACCGCGCTCGGCGTGATCCAGTTCTCGTTGTCCTGCAGTCCGCCGCAGATGCGATACGGCGTGCGCATGTCGACGTTCACCCGGTAGTACTCCCCCGCGGGGACGTTGCGCACGTGCTGCCATCCGCTCGCCTTGTCGAAGCTCTGGTAGATGCCGCCGTCGGTGCCGAGCACCAGATGATTCGGGTTGCGCGGGTCGATGATCAGCGCGTGGTTGTCAGGGTGGACGTTCTTGAACTTGTCCTCCTCCCAGCTCTTGCCGCCGTCGTCGCTCACGTGGAGCATGAAGCCGAGCACGTAGAGGCGCTGGTCGTTCGACGGGTCCACGCGGATCTGCGAGAAGTAGAAGGGGCGCGGGTCCAGCTTGGACACGCGCGTCCAGTGCGCGCCGGCGTCGTCGCTGCGGAACGTGCCCCCCTCGCGGCTGTAGGGGCCGTCGAGCCCGCCGCTCCCGCCGAGATCGCTCTGCACCACCGCGAACACCACTTTGGGATCCTTCGCGTACACGGCGAGCCCGATGCGCTGCGTGCGCGTCGGGAGCCCGTTCGTGAGCTTGGTCCACGTGGCGCCGCCGTCGGTGCTCTTGAAGATCCCGCCCACGTCCGCCCCCGTGTAATCCACTCCCGAGATGAACGCCCACGGCTTGCGCACGCGCGCGTAGAGCGCGGCGTAGAGCACGTTCGGGTTCGAGGGATCGATCGCGAGATCGCCGCCGCCGGCCTTCGTGTCGTTCGGTTTCGGCGCCGAGAGCACCTTCGTCCAGGTGGCGCCGCCGTCAGTGGTCTTGTAGATGC